>Ga0316207_10000543_pt1 | contig 58405 bp, 44 predicted proteins | sample 6weekpyrite_MG_FD_204943 | JGI IMG/M metagenome (GOLD analysis project Ga0316207, IMG submission 204943) | Microbial mat bacterial communities from mineral coupon in-situ incubated in ocean water Damariscotta River, Maine, United States -... | ecosystem: Environmental > Aquatic > Marine >...
GCCTGGTCGAAATTGTTTTCTGTGCCGTTCCAGTCGGGGTGGTTAAGTTGTTCGCCATTTAATACGTAGTCATTGGTAACGCGGTTTTGTTCATCTACAACCACGTGTTCGGTAATGTTACCGAGTGCGTCGGTGTTGAGGTGTTCTATGACTCGCGTTGGGTCATTTACATCGGCTACCGTAGCTTGTGTGCTGCCATCGGCATTGGTTGTTATAGTACGAACGGTGTCGCCTTCTTGCAGAATGAGCTGGTTGCTGCCGTCGGGGTTTACCTGCAACTCCCAATCTAATGTGCCGTTGTTGTAGCGGGTCCAGTTTTCTGTGCCTTCGATATCTGTGGTGTAACGGGTGTTGAGTAGCTGGTTGGTGTAGTTGTATTCGGTAGTGTTGCCATTATCGTCGATGGCGGTGACCTGTACGCTGCCGTCTGCGAGTGTTTGTTGTGATGTACTTCCAAGGTCTGGAATGGTGTGTTGTTCACCATCTAGCACATAGTCATTTACGACACGACCCTGCTCATCAAAGATGACATGTTCGGCGATGTTGCCGAGTGGGTCGGTGTTGAGGAGTTCTGTAATGTGTGTGGGGCTGTTTGCATTAGCGACGGTGGCTTGTGTGCTGCCATCGGCACCGGTGGTAATGGTGCGAATGTTGTCGCCTTCTTTCAATGTAAGTACGTTACTGCCATCGGGGTTGATGTTCAATTCCCAGTCGACTGTACCGTTGTTGTAGTAGGTCCAGCTTTCTTCACCTTGTGGGTTTATGGTATGAATGTAATTGAGTTGTTGGTTGGTGTAGTTGCTTTCAGTGATGACACCATTTTCATCGGTGCTGGTGGCAAGTACACTGCCGTCGGCGAGTGTTTGTTGTTGTGCGTTTAGGTTGTATGCATCGGCTTCCTGTTGGGCGGCTTCGGCTATTTGGGTGTACTCGCCATTTTCGGCTTGTGCGAGTACGTCTTCCATACTCGTTTGGTTGATGCGTGGCTGGCCTTGTTCATCGTAGGTGGTGACGGTTAGTTGTCCGTCTGGAGTTTGTTCTAATATAAATTCTTTGCCCACTACGATTGAGATGTCATCGCTTTCTATTACTGGTAGGCCGTCGGCACTCATGCCAAGTTTTAAGCCATCTGTATTTAATGAGTAACTGCCTACTATAGGGTTGTCTATATTGGTGTAATTGATGATGTCGGTTTCACCATCGGCGCGAACATACACCGCCTGGTTTGCATTTCTGTCTATGTAGAGTTCGGTGCCATCTGAATTTGTGTATTGGATGATCGTGTCATCTTGATCCCATGAGTTGACGTCCCAGCCGTTTTCTCCTTCGGTGAGAACATCTAACTGGGCTTCCTGGGCGAGGACTAATACTTCGGCAAAGCGGACATGTTGTTGTGAGGTTTGCCACTCTTCTATGCGGCTGTCATTAGTTCCATTTGTGTTGCTGAGCTGTAGGCTGTCTATGCCGGCTTGTAGTCGGGTGTTGTCTTGTTGGAGTTCGGCTGAGGTTCTATCTAACAGGTTGGCACCGAAGTTAAAAAAACCGAGGTCTAGTGTGCCACCTGATGAATTGAAAACTTGTGAGCCTGTTGCTGAGTCTTCAACTGTCTGATCAGAATACTTAACACCTAAATCAAGATCTGAGCGTATTATACCAGCATCAAAAACACCAGGTGTATTAACTGAAACAGCCCCTCTTAAGCCTGCACTTGCACCAACACCATCACGATAAATTACTAAATCTGGATCAAGTGCGCTGGGTTGTTGACTCTCTCCATTTCCTAACAATACATAGCCTTCAAGCCTAACCAGATCCGTTTCAAATAATGTTCGAGATACTCTTAAACTAGAACTAATACCTTCTTCATCCGTAAGCGGGTTTAAATTATTATCTTCTGTTATTGAAATCGCAATGACTCCACCTTTTATCGTTCCTGTATAACCCGTCGAAATTGTGCCATCTGGTCGATAAATGGTATGCAGATCACCTGTTAATGAGCCCGCATCTACAGCAACCTGAGCACTTATATTTCCGGTAACCGGATCAATGACAAGCAGTCGTTTTATCTCAACAGGTGAAATTAGATCAGTCGTTAACTCATTACTGGGTGTCTTTTTACTCATTCTTGGCGTCCTTTTTCAAAATCGTAATTTTTTAATTTACTGTACATTTTCTCGACCACAGCATACGAATCATGGCCTGATTTTATATTTTTTGAATAAAGTTCTCTCAAAAATAAAAGATCAAAATTCGTTAGATCCAATACATTATGATTAAATGCTTCTGTATTTTTTAAAGATAATAAGTAATTAGCATATGTATTGCTTTTTACTAAATCGAATATTCTATTTATAATAACGAACTTTAATAATATATTAGATGTTTTTAAATTAAGGTTAGCGGGCATTTGGATACTAATTATTGATAGCATAAAAACATTCCCATCCATTTTAGCTCCGTGTTTAATATCTGAATAAAAACTCTCTTTGTGATCCATTTTTTTCCATTTACCATATCCAACTTCCGATGTATCATTCCAAGCCCCTAACAACTTCGACACCCTAGGATCAAAATAAGTCTTTTTCATATCCTCAGAAAAGAAAAATGCCGCATTAGTCATCATGCCATCCGGGGATTCTGACAGGGGCTTAAATCCTTTTCGGTAAATATCATTATGGCGTGCGATATCTAGCCCGGTTAATTCAGCCATTTCTTTTATTTTCAGTTCAAAATACTTTTCATATTCGGGATGGTTTTCAAAACCCGTAAGGTAATAACGAATGGGGGTTTCCCAGCGTACAAAATATTTAAGTTCATCTCCATTGGGTAATTTGGCAGATAGATAGGGCCCGCCCTCACCGGTTATCATTTCTCTTATTTGTTTATAGAGCGCGGGCTTTTCTATGCCCGGAGGCATGTAATCGTTGTCGGTGACTTTATCCTGTGAACAGGCGTTTAGCCCGATGAGTGAAACCACCCACAACAGCGCATAAAGTATACGCCAGTTCATCTGGTTTTTAGTTTTCCCTAAATTTAATATCAACATTTCTTAGCCACAAAATTCTTATTTTATTTTTTTGATTCAAGCTTTTATAAGCTGTTATTTATTTTTTACGATCAGCGTAGAACACGCTTTTTGAGTTGTGCTTATTAATCAGCACTGTTTTATTTTGATCAAATTTATTCATCCGTTTTCCTTTTCCATTTTGAATTCTTTCATACAGCCACATTAACAGGCGACCTATCTGTTCTATATAGGAAAAATTCCCTATACAATCGCTATTTTCGTTTAAGGTCGTTTAGATACGCGCCTTTATTTTTTCGCACACTCTACCTTAGTCACTCTTTAAAAGGCAAGCTAATTTATGTCTTCTATTTTATGAATTAATTTGTATCAAAATTACCTTCAAGTTTTTACGCTGCTATCACTAAATTTGTATTTGTTTTTTGTATAGAAAGCTTAGTAACTCGACCGCCGTCATTTTTCAATTGTCCTCCGCCGTACAATGTAACATTACCGACAATGGCCAGTATTTGATCATCGCCGCCAAAGCCCTGTCCCTGTAACAGGTCGATACTAACGCCGGATTCGGACTGGCTGTAATCGATCTGGTCGTTTTCAGTAGCACCTATTAAGGTATCGGCACCGGCGCTGCTGCTTATTACATTATATGTTTCGTTTGTGACCTGGGTGTCATTGGCGTCGTTGCCAACCAGTACGAGGGTTTCCAGGGCGAGGCTTTCCAGTTCGTTCAGGGCGTTATTCTGCTCTATGACGGTGGTGATGCCGGTGCCGATGGCACGCCCCCAATCGACACCACTGAGGTTGTTAAACGCCAGATCGTTGGGTTCGATGGTGCTGTCTTCTTCGAAGCCGTCGTTGATGTCCCAGTAGTCGATCTCGGCGAGGTCGATTTGTGACTCGTCATTTTTGATTCAAACATTTCTACCCTCAATCTAATTGGATGCATATCTGATTGAACTCAATGGACAGTTAAATAATTATGGCCATCAATGAGATTCTTTATACTATGATTTCATAAAAATAAGCCCAGATTAGAAAGCTCTAAGTAAAATTCTGATTCATAATAAATATTTTTATCTAATTGCGAGTTTAATGATTTAAGACTAGATTTATTTTTTGACCCTGAAAATGTAGTTACGTAATCACACGTAACAGAAATATCTGTAAGTGTGACTACATACCTATAATCCCCACTCCAACCTGTATTTGTAAACTTGCCAGTAACACTATATTGAATACTGGCATTAAGCTTTAATTGATCAATAAATGCGGTCATAAATTTGCTTGTCGTGAAATCACCGTTAGATTCTACAGAACCTGTATTATCCCCTGCAACGATTTGGGATAACCCAGAAAGACTTGTATCAGTACCGGAGGGTGGTGCAATCGTTATTTCATTATCTGTTTGAGTAATAAGAGAGGTTAGCGAGAGTGCAGGGATAGTTCCTGAGCTATTGTCTGTACAGGTAAAATCAATTTCTTTAGTGATAAAAGAATAGGTTCCTGCTACATCTGCAAATCCATTTGAGTTTTTTACTGGGTCAGTATTACCACCGCTACTGCTACAGCCCTGTAATAAAAAAATAAATATCGATAAAAATAGTAATCTACTCATAAAATTTTCCGTTTGTTTTTTATTAGTTAACTTTTAAATAACCAACCTCATTATAAAAGCGTTGAATCAGTTCATTTTATACCAACACAATAATACCAATACCACATAAAATTTATTAAGGAATGCTACAGTTTACACCTTCGATCACCTCACTAGGGGTTATAAATACAGCAGCTTCACTTTGATGCAAGGTATTCAATTCAGAACATGAAATATTATTATTACCGTCGAAACGCAACGTAAAGAGATTTGTTAATGAAACAAGATCATCAACATTACCAATACCCTCTCCCCCAATATCATTAAAATCTAAATTTAAATTCTTTAATGTCAATATATAAGACAATACACTTACATCGGAAATATGATTATAATCAAGCCTTAAATAGCTTAATTTTTTAAAGTCAGCTAAAATGGTGATATCATGGATATTGTTATAATTTAAAAAAAGATCCTCTAGTTGATTCCTAAGATCAAACAAAAAATCTATATTAGTAATATTATTATTCCGCAAAAAAAGACCCTTTAAACTCAACATACCGGATAGCGCTGCATAATCAACAATATCATTTTCACTCAAGTTTAAAACTTCAAGCTGATGCATATTTGAGAGCGAACTAATATCAAGAATATTATTATCTATCAAACTTAGGGAAGAAAATTTAACCAGATCTTCAACAGCACTTACAATTTGACCTGGATCGACTATATCATTTTCGTTAAAATAGAGTTTTTTTAAATTCACTAAATGAGACAGCGAAGAATAACCAGTAGTAATGAATCTATTAACACTTAAAATTTCTAATTTCGTAAAACCTTCAATGCCCGTTAAATCTAAATTAGCTGTGTCATTTTTATAATTATTCAATCTCAAATCGGTAAGATTCACTAGCTTTGGCAATTCACTTACTTGAGTTATATTAGGATTGATTATAACTAACTCCCTTAAAGAATTTATGCTCAATAATGAGCTATAATCACTTATAGATTCACCAGACAACCTAAGTTTTGTTAAATTTCTAAGCTCGCTCAATGATGACAGATCTGTAACATTAGTAGCACTTATTTCCAAATTAATTAGTTTTTTCAGACCTTCTATTGGACTGATATCAACTATTGGATTCCTCGTAAGGCTAAGAAAACTTAAATTAGTGAAATTATTAATTCCATCAAGATCAGCTATATTCATATTGTAACAAGTTAAACTTGACAGTCTAAATACATTCTCTTGATTTGTATCTTTCACACATTGCTCAAGATTCTTATCTTTGAAAACCACCTCAGATACAGGTGCATACCCAAGATCAGGAGCAACACCGCCATCACCACAAGACGTAATAAGTAAAACTAAAGATAAAACAAATATTTTATGAAATATATTCATATACACATCATCACTTAAATTATCTCAACATTATGATATTTTTTGTTAATAGAGGGAACTAATAAACCGCGAATTAAAATAAGATAGCCCTTGTATATAAGACGCCCAAGCTAAATAACTTGATTAACATGTTATCGACGTTAATTAGCAAGTTTATTTTGAGCAGGTATATATATTTAATAATATCGAATGTATTTTAGAATTGACAAAGCTTGATTTTTGCCAACTTTATTCATCCATCTCTCCCTTTCCATTTAATTAAAATGTATCGCCACAGTAGCAGGCTGTTTATTTATTTTATACGGGAAAATTTCCTATACTGATCTTGGCTTCTTTGATTGCCTCATAACCAAAACTTACATTTATAACGTTATAAGAAACTTTAATTATTTTTATTTAAGCATTTTTATTTTCACACACTCTACAATAATCCTCCTTTAAAAGGCAAGCTAATTTAAACCTAATATTTTGTGGATTAAGACGGTGGGATGTCTTCATGGGCGAGTTTATCTCCGATGATACCGCCAGTGACCTGACCAGCGAAAGCACCGGCGCTGGGGATGGGGATGACTGCCTGACCTGTTGCGCCATCTATGACGGAGCCGACTGAGCCCTCTTTGGATTCAGGGCCTAGGCCGGTTTCATCGATGACAAAGCTGGCGGCAATGCCGGGGTGTTCGATAATGAATTCCGGGGCACTTACATCTTTAAAATCTATTATGCTACTATTTGATGAAGGCGAGCCCGAGCTAAAAGAGACCTTAAAGCTACAATTTGTGGCCATCACTCAGCGTGATGCGAAAGACAAACAGATTGCAAAGGCTGTGCTAAAAGGCTCGATTTTAAAACACCAGTCCAGACAATCATTGCAGCAACAGCAGGAGGCTAAAGGGGTTGAATGAATATCATGGTGAACGAAATATTGAAAAAAGATATTGCGTTGATTGAAGACATAAAATAAATTGGGCGGCTAAAAATAACAAGCCCTGCTAGAACAAAGTTGGGCCAGATATTTTTTTAAATTCAATTAATTGATGCAAATTAATTGATGCAAAGGAAAAAACCTGTCCTTGTTATTTTATAATAACAATTTAAATAGATCTCTTTTGTTTTCTTCGAGTGGGTGTCCTGTTATTTCCGAGTGTCCTGTTATTTTCTTTTACATCGTCGTATGAAGGCGTTATTTAAGCAGAGCCGTAATAGCTTAGGTAGCCGTGAAATGATGAAAAAATTACGCGAAAAAGGCTTTGATATTGGCTTATAACTTAAGACAAACGCCTAAGGGTTGGTGTTTCACAGTGATCGTGGATCACAGTACACCAGTAAGCGTTACCGTAAGTTGCTAAATAAATTTGATGTACGAGCAAGCATGAGTGATGTGGGTGCCTGTTGGGATAATGCAGTGGTAGAGCGTTTTTTTGGAAGCCTGAAGCACGACTGGATATTTAAATTAACTGTGACACAGAATTTTGAACGCCCTCATTAACTATGAAAATTCTCTAAAATAAAATGTCCGGTTGGACTTGACCAATACAACAACAGGCAGCCTGGATGTTTTATACATGAATAATTCCTGGTCTGTTTATATCTTCTTTTATGGAACGATATGACACCTAATAAACTTAAAATTTCATATACTGAATAACCTATGATCTTCGCTGTAGAGTCTGTATAGACCTTGTAATTATTATGCCTGTAAAATTCAACTTAGTTACATTTATTTAAACGATTTATTGAAAGTTACAGAACTTTTTTCGGATTATTATGTAGAAAATATTTAATCATCCACTTCTCCAAAACCCAATCTTTCTGCTCTTTCGGCTTCAGCTATACCTTTACCTTTATTTTTCTGCTGCCTTCTAAACTCTTTCCATTCAGACTCCGACATATTTTTACTTCTAAAGGGGCTCTTTGCTTTCTGAGTATTTACTGGCTTTTCTTTGAGCGGGTCTTTTTCTTCACCTACGGGTAAAATCCAGATAATACCGTCAACCCCCTGGGCTAATTTTTTATTAGCTGAATAAGTAGCGAGCATTACACTAGCCGGTGAAACAAGTTGTGTCAGTACTTTATTTACAGAACCTGAAATATCAACAGATAACATTTCAGTTTGCTCAATATTTTCAAGCCCCTGCAAAGCATGGTTCATTTTTTTTGCAATTTGCTTAAGTAAAAAGCCACGTTGTTGATTAGACACCGTAATTGATAGCACTGAATTATCTGCATTTAATTTAAGCTCAAGCTCATTAGCAACAACGATATTATTCATTATCAATAACAGCAAGCTTGTAATGATTATTTTAAACTTAATCATAATTCAATCACCTTGGTTTAAACCTCGACACAAACTTTATATAAACACTTACATACAAAAAACGCGACCCAATGGGTCGCGTTTTTTGTACTTCTTTAATAACTATAAGAAATTATTAGTGAAGTAATTTTCTACGACGAGCCAGACTGAACAGGCCATTTGCCAGTAGCAGCATTAACATAATACCACCTACTGATCCACCGCTTGTACCTTTTCCGCCATTATCCTCTTCAAATAATGAAACACCTGCATCCAGAAAATCACTAATAAATGACCTGCCTTTTGAAACCATTGCAGAAGCTTTTATGAGAATAAAACCATTTGCCAGGCCATCAGCATCACCAGGGCCACCATCTGTTATCTCAACCGTTACTTCAGCCAGGTTGGGTATGTTAAGTTCAATCCAGCCAGCATCTTCAGTCCAGATAGCAAGTGTGCTATCTTCATCCAGACGCTTAATTGTTGGTAAGGTCAAAGTAGTCGTTCCACCTTCGGGTAGCGTTATCAACATAGAGAAGAAGACATCATCATGTGGCGTTGGAGCATCGCTCTTAGCACCATCGGGTAAATTATCTTCAGCATATTGAACTATCTGCAGAGTACCGTTTAATACAGATGCACCACTCACTATACTCGCACTAAGTTTTTTAAACAGGTTGACTTTATTTTCTGTTGCTACTGATAGAACACTTGCATCCCTGCTCATCTTCAATTGTTCAAACCGTCTCGCACTGTTCACTATCAGGGCTGAACCGTTGGATGGTTTGCCATCAGCTGCAACTGTCAGGAATTTAACTGTTCCATCACCCTGACGAGAGTCAACCAAGTACGAAACTAGCATATTGTCATTTTCATCCATTCTGGCAAATGGGTGACGCGGACGACTATCAAATCCATCATCTTCTTCAATTAAAATTGACTTAGGCGATATTGTGATTGCTGCCAAATTCGCCGCACTCCCGTCCTGATCATCAAGCGCAGGATTTATACGGATTAAATTAATAGTACTGTTAAACGAGCCATATACAATACTTGCGATATCGTTAGAATCAATATTCACAGTCGCTGAATGACCATTAATATCAATAAGCGTAGAATCAATTAGCACTGCACCATTATTACCATTGATAAGCCCGTACCAGACGCTTCCACCTTCTTCCTCACTTGTACGCCAGACTAAGTGCACCCTGTTTTGCGCATCGATTGCAATATCCGGGAAGGCGCGACGTAAATTTAAACGAGCTGTTAATGTCTTATCAAATATCACTGCACCATTGGTTTCCAGTTTGAGATATCGAATCACATCGCTACCAGTCTCCTCGACTACCACATGTAGCTTATTGTTTATACCTACAGCAATACGGGCATGATTCGATTTATAAAAATCATTACCTGTGATATTGATTGGTTCTGCTGTGGATAATGCCGCAAGATTTGATGGGTTGCCGTTATGTGGCACCTTTGATGGATCTAACGACACAAATTGAACTTCAGGAACACTACCTAGTCCTTCTCTTTCTCTTTCAAAATCTGTTGATTGCCAAACCACATAAACCTTGCCATTTGAAGCTGCAATATCAGGCATTTTTGACTGCTCGAATTCATTTCCTGAAATTGGAGTAGCTCCAATTAATATTTCACCTTCAGATGATAACATTGTATAAAATATTTCAGCTCCGCTTTCACCTAAGTCATGATTATAAACCACATGGACATTACCATTATCATCGGTTGCAACTGCTGCGTTATCTGCAAAACCATCGACTGTGCCTACCGCAAGAATGCGATCATCTACTAAAGGATCTAACCCAAAAATCACTTCAAAAAAGTCTGTCTTGCCATCATCGTCCGTGTCTTTATTTGTAAGGCTAGTCCCTAAATCAAACTCAGCACTATCACCAAGGCCATCGCTATCGGTGTCAGATTTTGCTGGGTTACTTAGCGCATTGTACTCCTGGAGGTTAGTCAGGCCATCGCCATCCAGATCTAAAGCACTATCGTCAACAAGTGGATTCAAACCATAAGAAATTTCATAGAAATCATTCATACCATCGAGATCATCATCTTTAAAAGGTTGCGCAGCGATAGCTATTTTATTTCCACCTGTATTGGTAAGTAATGTTGCAGCGGCAGTAGACCTATCTATTGAATAAATCCCACCTGATCTATCAATACCTAACAATGTGTTACTGACGGGGTCAAAAGTTAAATCTTTAATCGCTCTATCATAACCCCTAGTAAAATAACCAATGGCCGTTTGAGTATCAGCAGTAGTGCTTACTGATCTCAACTGACTACCCGTAGATTGATATAAGGTTTCTCCATCTGACGCCAAACCTCTTCGTGAACCTGAGATATCAAATAGAAATGTCGTTACCCCCGTATCTACATTTATACGGTACAGATCCCGGTCATTATCCAGTGCATACAGATAACCATCTGCTTGGTGGAATGCAAGGCCTGTAAATTTATCAGGATTTGATGTTGTAATATCAGTAAAAGCACCTGTAGTTAAATCTATTGATACAATTTTACCATTTCCACCAGGGCCACTACGCCAGGTATTGGTTTGCGCATAAAGTATTGTGCCATGAGCGTTAAATGTCATGGCATGTATTGCTTCAGCCAAAGGAGCAATGACGGTTAAATCACCGGTATTTACATCCACTTTATAAAGTGAACCGTTGGCTCCACGACGACCATCTGCAACATAAACATCTGCAAACGCTCCTACAGAAGCACTTAACCCTGCACATACAGCCACACTGCATAGAAAACCTTTTAAGCCTCGCATACTTCCCAACATCTCTACCCCTTAATCCCCAGTTTTTATTGATTTTTGTTAATTCTACAATTCGCAATAAATGTTCCATACAAATCGCGTATATAATTGGAATGTGATATTACCCGATGCGATTATGATTTCCAAGCAACATTTACGCCTATGAATGAATTAAGCTTATGGAAGAATAGCTTAGCTTATGTAGCCGGCGTTTCAGCCACTTTATAGAAGGAAGGGATATTCAAGAAATTAGTTACATCTCATCTTTTTCATTTGTCATCACAGACGATCTCAATGGAACTCTACACATATTTATATATTCTGGTTAATATTTAATCATTCATATGCCTAAGTAAAATAATTAAGTTTAATTTATCTATATACGCAATTATATAAACACTGCCAGGCACAAAAGCTGATTAAATAAACCGGAGATGAGACAACTAAAGCGCTCTTGTTTAGTATAATACTATAAGCACCTTAGCTTATGACCAGATAAACTAAAACAATAGAACAAACTTCGTCATTCCCGATACAAACATTCGGGACAAAAACACACCTGGAACTTTTTTAAACAGGCTCTGCCTGACCGAAGGCGAAGGGCAGGAGCCTGGAATAATGACGACTCCGTTTAAGTTAACGGGACACAAGTGACTCATTCTATTACTTCAATAAAAGTAATCCGACGCAGTATTGTTTTCATTTTTTTAGCAGGCGCATTACCTTTACCACACTCCAGATACTTTAATTGTCCACGTCGGTTTAACCCCATCGCATGACAGGCCGGTTTTTTGTTAAACTGATCTTTAGTTATCATTTTTTCATTATTGTTACAGGTTTTCATTTTTATAACCGTAGCAGTTGGAAAGAGCTTTGCAAAAGGATAGGTTTTTTTATTTCCTTTTTTATTACCTTTCCCATCACCTCGACCATTTCCACGCCCACTTCCGTCACCCCCTCCATTCCCACTTCCATCGCCTCCTTCACTTACATTTGAGGGGCGCTGGTTATTTTTTAATTTTTTTCCAGAATTCCTGTCTTCTAAATGTTTAAACAATTGTTTAAACGGAATCTCTAACTTTTTTTCACCCTTTCTGAAAATTGTAACTTTTGAAAGATTTTTACAATTTTTTTTCTTTTTCTTATTGTTATTCTTTTTACTCGTCTGTTTATCACTATTTTCTATATTGTGATTACCCCAGTTCTGATGTTTCACACCATTTGTAAAAGTTCCTTTTTCATTAGTGTAGGTTGCAGCACTTGCTATCGTGAACACAAATGGAAAGATTAAGACCAATAAAACACTTATAATTTTCATAAATAAAAAACTCATTTTATAATCTGTAGAAATCAGTCAATCATACATTGTACTTGTATTTAATTTCTGCAGTTTAGAATTAAAATTCAAAAAGATATTTATATCTTTAATACCCCGTTAAATTAATTATCATCATCCCCGAATGCTTGTATCCGAGATCCAGCAGCCCCAGGTATTGTAAAGACACGGGATTACCGACACAAGCATTCGGGAATAACAGTTTAAAGCATTACCCATTATTATTTGCCCTCTAACTTTCATGTCATTGATAATTAAAAATCAAAAGAAGAGTGAAACACAACGTTATTAGGCTATATTCAATTATATTAACGGGACAGCGATGACTTAATATAATTAACATTCAGGAAAAGTTAATACTTTAAAAGCTGTTTCAATTATCCAGTATAATTCCGGCCCTCTCAGCTTCTGCTACCCCATCGCCTTTTAATTTTCGCTGCTTACTAAATTCTTTCCACTCATGCTCTGACATGTTGCTACTTTTAAATTTTCTTTTATTTTTTTTGGGATTGATAGTTAATTCCGCGCCAGCGGTGCCTCCATTTTTATACTTACTTTCTTCACCTGGAGGTAAAACCCAGATAACACCAGCCACCCCCTCTTTTAACTTTTTATCATCTGCATATGAAGCAATAATAACACTTGCAGGTGAGACGAGCTGGTTAAGCACCTTATTAACAGAACCTGAAATATCAAAAGAAATGCTGGTAGTTTGGTCCAGGGACTCAAGCCCCTGCACACTATGATTCATTTTTTTAGCAATTTGCTTTAAAACATGGTCGCGTTGCTGATTAGACACATTGACAGCTAGCACAGTACCTTCAGCATTAAGGCTAATAACCGTTTCATTAGCCATAAGTAAATTATTAAACAACAATAATACTAAACCAGTAGAAATTTGTTTAATTTTGCACATAGACCCATCACCCTGAAATAATTATTTTGCTAACAACGATATATAAATCCTAACACATAAAAAACGCGGCCCTAAGGGCCGCGTTTTTAGCACTTCAACTACAGTTTATAAATGACTAGTGACGTGTTTTTCTACGGCGAACTACACTAAACAAACCGTTTGCCAGCAATAGCATCAGCACTAAACCACCCACTGAACCACTACTTGTACCATTATTATCTTCATCATCAAATAATGAACCACCCGCATCAAGAAAATCATCTATAAAGCTTCTATTACCCGAAACCAGTGCTGAAGCCTTGATAACGATAAAGCCATTTGCAACGCCATCCGCATCACCTGGGCCACCATCAGTAAGCTCAACAGTTGCATCAGCCAGGTTAGGCACATTAAATTCCACCCAGCCACCCGCTGCTGTCCAGACCTCAAAGGTACTGTCTAGTGGTAAACGGTCAATCGTTGGTATAGTTAGTGTTGCTGTTTCACCGACAGGTAAGGTAATCAATGCACTAAAGAAATGACCGTCATGTGGCGTTGGAGCCCCTGCCCCTGCACCAGCAGGCAAGTCAGCTTCTGGATAATTAACAATCTGCAACGTACCTACATCAACTGAAGCACCAGCAGATACAGCCGAAGCAAGCAGATTCTTATAAAGATAAACTTCATTACCGGTTGCAATAGTAAGAACAGATGCATCGCGACTTATCTTAAACTGCTCAAATCTCTGCGCGTTATTATTGATTAAAACCTGACCTAAACCTGGGGTGCCATCAGGTGTAACGGTTAAGAACTTAACTCTTCCATCTCCCTCATCATTTTCGGTCAGATATGAAACTAACATACTGCCATCGTCAGCCATTCTGGCAAATGGATGGCGTGGATCACTGTCATTATCATCATTCTCATCAATTAATATAGATTCAGATGAGCTAGTAATTGCAGCCAAATTAGCAGCACTACCATCCATATCATCAAGCGCAGGATTAATGCGAATCATATTGATAGTTTCATTATCAACACCATATACCAGGGTTACTATACCATCAGACGCGACACTTACGGTTGATGAATGGCTATTGCTAGGTACACTAATAACTGTAGAGTCAATTAAAATCTCACCATTATCACCATTGACAAGTGCATACCATACCTGGTCATTACCATTAGAACGCCAGGTTAGATGCGCCCTGTTCTGATTATCCATTGCAATATCAGGAAAGGAGCGACGCATATTATCTTCAGCGTCTGTCAGTTCAACATCCTCAATAACTGTGCCATTAGTCTCCAGTTTAAGGTATCGCATCGCATCATCATCAGGCTCTTCTACAATTACGTGTAGTTTATTATCTGTGCCTACCGCAATACGAGCATGATTTGATTTACGATTATCATCACCTGAAATATTAACCGGGCCGACCGTTATTAATGAAGCAGGGTTTGCTGGACTACCATCTTGGGGTACCAATGAAGGATCCAATACGGCCAGTTCCACTTCAGGATCAGCATACTGATTTGAATGCCAAACCATGTATACCTTGCCATTTGCAACTGCGACATCTGGTACTCTTGATTGATCGCCATCATCATCCGAGATAAGTGTCGCACCAATTAACACTGTTCCGTCAGCTGCTAGCATGGTATAAAAAATTTCATCGGTACTGGGGTCATCATTGTCATAAACAACATGAACATTACCACTTGAATCCGTTGCAACTGCAGAGTGATCCGAATTACCCACGGTAGTACCAATTGCTAGAATACGGTCATCTGCTAATGGGTTTGAGCCAACAATAAACTCAAAATAGTCAGTTTTGCCATCATCATCTGAATCCTTAACCGTTAAATTAGTACCAATACTAAATTCAACATCATCCGTAAGACCATCGTCATCAGAATCGGTATCATTTGGATTACTAAACAAACCAAATTCCACAATATTAGTCAGACCATCTCCATCTGGATCAAAAGCACTATCATCAAACGCCGTATTTAAACCAAATAGAAACTCATAATTATCGTCCATACCATCATTATCTACATCAACCGCTGGAACAACAGCCATGGCAATAACACTTACACCCATATTACCAATTTGCGTAACTGCACTCGTGGAGGTATTGATGCTAACCAAACTTGAATTGACACCCGAGTTACGTGAAAAATCGATACCATAGAGTGTATCTGTATCAAAGTCATAGGCCATATCTTTGATAGTATCGTTGCGTCCTGACAAGTTGCCGATAGATGTTCTAGTGTTTAAAGCGCCAGCGGGATAAATTCTATAAAGAGTAGAGCCGCTGGAAGAAAACAACTCATCACCAGGTTTGTTCGCTAGTCCTCTTCTAGAAGACACACTCCTGCCATTAGTTATGGCACCTGTTACTGTATTAATATCATAAATTCTACTACCTTGCTGAAGACCAATTAAGCCGCCATTAACCCAGGCTAAACCAGACATACGATTATTCTGAATGGTAGTGATTAAGGTTGTTACACCTGTGAAAGGGTTTATGGTGACAAGTTGATCATTGCTAGAAATTTGATGATTATTGGTAATCGCATAGATCAGGCCGGCATCATCAGACGCCATTGCGTGAATCGGTTTATCCAGGTTTGCAATAATAGTCGCTTCACCTGATGTAGGGTTTACTACATAAATATTACCGGTAACACTACGTTGGCCATCAGCTACATAAATTGTTCCAGCAAGTGACTCTACTGTGAACCCCAAACCTGCGCATAGAGCAATACTGCAAAGTATTTTTTTTAATCCACGAGTTGTTTCCAACATTTTCACCCCTTTATATCCGAATTTTTTATTGATTCTAGTTGATTTTTTACAATTCGCAAAAATAATCCTTACAAATCGCGCATATAATTAGGTGGAGATACTACCCGATGCTATAGTAATTGCCAAGTAACACTTATCACTTTAAATAAATTAAATCACTGCTGTCCCGTTAAAAGAAATTAGTTTATGTTTAAAGCACATTGTTATGTGATTAACGAACGTTTCACTCTGATCGAGACATGAGTTGGGGGGTGTCTGTCCAAGACGCACCGTAAAACCATCCCTGGTGGCTCGACACCCACGTCCATGCGGGTGACGGTCTTAGACAGACACCCCCAACTCATGCCTCTAGTGGTTAACGGGACAGCAGTGAAATTAAATCTAATCGATAATATAAGCAACATTTAAACTACTTAAATAGGCTTTATTAAAACCAGCGTATGCGGGCTGCCCCAACGTAAAGGGATATGCATTAAAACTCTTCTGGCTAATTTTCACTTTTAAGCTGGTTTTGGCTATAGCTAATGTGAGCTGCACATAGCCCTCTTTTAAAACCTCAATCTGTTCGACCTTTGCCGCAATATTATTAAGCATACGGCACCCGGCCTGGGGGGTCTCACTAAGAAAAATATCATGCGCTGAAATTTGCATGTTTAAACGCTCCCCTACCCTGGCACCACTGGCTGCAAAATAAAGCTGGCCAATAGGGGAGTCGATCGAATCAACAAATGTTTGCTCGTCTTTGGCTTTTACTACAACTTCAAACTGATTATCTGAAGCGTCCGTCATACCTCCCACTGGCATTTTTGCGAGCATTTCAACCACTTCACCCATGCCACAAACTCGCCCTTCCTGTAAATGAATCATGCGGTCGGCGAGATGAATTAATTCTTCTGGCGAGTGGGTTACATAAATAACCGGTATTTCCAGCTCTTCATGCAAGCGATCCAGAAACGGCATGATTTCTCGCTTTCGCCGATTATCGAGCGCCGCCAATGGCTCATCCATTAATAATAACTCGGGCCGCGTTAATAAAGCCCGGCCTATTGCCACTCGCTGCATCTCCCCACCTGAAAGGCGTTCAGGCTTGCGATTGAGCAGATGCTCCACCCCCAGCAGGTCGAGGATATGCGCAAACTCTGAAGGTCTGCGTTTTAATTCACGCTTGCGTTTCACCCCATAAAGCAAGTTCTGTTCTACTGTCATGTGTGGAAACAGGCGGGCCTCCTGAAAAACCAAACCAATTGGCCGCTCATAGGGCCTGAGGAAAATGCCTTTCGACTCATCCTGCCAGGGCTTGCCCGCAACCTGCAAAAAACCCGAATCAGCTCGTTCAAGTCCCGCCAGACAGCGCAATAACGTCGTCTTTCCACAACCTGAATCACCAAATAAACCGGTAATGCCCTTGGCGGGAATATGAATTTCAGCATCCAGGGAGAAACCGGGGCGATTTAGCTGAAAGCGCCCATAAAGCTTATCTTTCACAGACCTCTTCTCCGCCATTTACCATTAATGGTGTATACCATTAATAGAATCACGAATGAAAAACCCAATAACACGAGCGATATGGCATGGGCCTTATCATAATCCATTGATTCCACATGGTCGTATATGGCAATGGAAACAACCCGGGTTTCACCCGGAATATTCCCCCCCACCATCAGCACAACGCCAAACTCACCTAATGTGTGGGCAAAGCCCAGCACGGCTGCGGTGATATAGCCTTTCATAGCCAAAGGAAATATCACACTAAAAAATGCATCCACTGGCTTTGCACCTAAACTCCAGGCAGCTTCCAGTGGATGGTGCCCAATAGACTCAAATGCATTTTGCAATGGCTGCATTACAAATGGCAGGGAATATAAACAGGATGCAACCACAAGCCCTATAAAACTAAATGACAGGGTATTACCGGTAAGCGCCATCCAGGGCCCTCCTAGCAAACCATTGGGGCTCATCGCTATCAGTAGATAAAAACCCAGCACCGTTGGGGGCAATACCAGGGGCAGGGAGACAATCGCTTCAATGACAGGCTTGCCACGAAAACGGGTTCTAGATAACCACCAGGCTAAAGGTGTACACAACAGCAAAAGAATAAGGGTTGTTATTGCAGCCAGTTCAAGTGTCAGCCAAAGGGGGCCAAACCCGGGGATAAATGCATTCACTGTAGTGGATTAAACCCCATAACCATTTGCAGCAATGATCTTTTTAACCCGAGCCGTTTTAATGAAATTAACAAATTCATTAACAGCGGCATTGCTGACACCCTTTTTCAACACCACCAGATGCTGCTCAAGCACCTGGTGATAGTTAGCCGGAACCTCCCAGTAACAGGCTGTTTGCTTGTTTTTAGGATCGAGCACCTGGGACATGGCAACCAGCCCCAGTTGCGCATTACCCGTGCTCACATATTGAAAGGCCTGCCCAATATTTTCACCGCGCACCAGCTTGGGTTTTACTTCAGGCCATAATTGCAATTTTTTTAATACCTGCATTGCCGCCGCACCATAGGGAGCCGTTTTAGGATTAGCAATAGCAATGCGTTGGTACTGGCCTGTAGTTAACCATTGTTTACAGTCTTTTCCCTGCAAAGCTTCCGACGCACTCCATATCGCCAGTCTTCCACTGGCATAAGCATATCGAGAGTTAATTTCGGCCAGCCCATTATCCTCAGCCATTTTAGGGCGCTCACTGTCTGCCGCCATGAATACCTCAAATGGCGCCCCATGACTGATCTGTGCATAGAGTTTTCCCGTTGAAGCTGAACTGAGTAGTATTTTATGCCCGGTCTCTTTTTCAAATTCGGTTTTAATCTGACGTATAGTACTGAGGAAATTACTCGCCACTGCCACTTTTATTTCTGTCGCAAAAACGATATCTGGAAGACATAACAACAAGAACAGAAGGTATTTTTTATTCATGATTGGCATTTTATATTTAGAACATAAGCCCTTATCTTTCAGATAGAAGCAAACGACATAAGGGATTATTCAGGGGCGCTCATTGTACGGCATTCACTAATGGGTCTCAAGCCGGCATAACTAGATTTAGGCTTAATTTTAGTGCTACAATGCGTGCCCCTGTCAAATGGCAGCCAACTGAATTCAATGTTAGCTTAAACCATGCAAATAAAAAGCCTCTCCAGTCATAAGGCATTGTTTCGGCTGATTTATCTACTGTCCTTAGCTTTTGCACTGTTCTTTATTCAATCGCCTGTAATACTTGGATCTCTTTTTATATTTCAGCTTATTCTGTGGAAAGCAAGTGACCTGAAGTGGTCGCCTCTCGCTCGCCCATTAAAACGCCTGAGCCTGTTTTTTCTAATTATTTTTCTTTCCTATGCTTTTTTCAGCACAAGCTCTCCATCAACGGATAACTGGGTAGATCTTGGCCTCTTTTCAATCAACTTAAGTGGCATTATGCTGGCCGGCATTATGTGCCTGAGGGTGACAAGCCTGATTATTACCAGTCTCTGGGTACAAAATGTATCCCGGAAAGGCGAATTTGTCGGCTCTTTAAGACAAATAGGTATTCCTGCGTTTTTATCTATTGCTATAGATGCCTCCCTTGCCCTGCTTGCACCTGATAAAGCCAAACCCGGCAATGGCTCTGGTGGCGGCTCTGGTGGCGGCTCTGGTGGCGGCTCTGGTAGTGGTTCTGGCAATGGCCGACACAAAAACAAAAAGAAAGGCGCCTTGACGATTGTCTTTAAACAGATTCTAAGCGGAGACCTTTCCTTTCTCCACGAGATGATCAGTAAGGCTTTCAAGCGCAGCGAAGACTACATCACTAAACACCACCCAGATATCAGCGCACAAGATGCAAGGGATATAGCCATTATCTCAGGCATGACCCTGGCGATGATGGGCCTGAAACTCATTCAGCTTATGCCGGGGCTCCCCATTGCACCGGGTCATAAAAATCTATTAATGATACCCATGTTTTTACTTGCCAGCCAGCTGACCCACTGTCGCTTTGGCGGCCTCTGGACTGGGCTAACCATGGGTGTAGTTAATTTTTTATTTGGTTTTGGCAAATATGGCGTTCTGGAGATTTTACAATTTGCTGTACCCGGGCTACTGGCTGATATTTTCTTACCTCTGGCAGTAAATGCACGTAGCCGTTTGATTCGTATCGGCATGTATGGCATGATCGGCGCCATTCTTGGTATAGGGCGTTTTAGTGCCAATCTTGGTGTGCTGATTCTTGCGGGCACACCTATGGTGGCAGTAATTGCCCTGATGCCTATGCTGTTTTCACAGGTGATTTTTGGTACACTTAGCGGAATTGTCAGTGCCTATATTCTGGGCAAAAATTTTTCTAGCGCTAAGGAATATTCATCACCGATGGAAAATGAAAACCAAATCCGAAAATCGGAATCCTGATGTTAACTATTTTTTAAAAGACAATATTCAATATCAGCAGTAACTGTTCCAGCTTGCCCCTGCATCGCTCCAGATCAAGTTAATAATGGATGTTTACATTAGTAAACTTACATTTACTTACCTAGATATGGCGTCATACCGAGGCGAACTAAATAATTACCTTTAAAATATTTTTAAAATAAGGAGACACTGCAACATGGCAGACCTCATAAAAGGGGATGGAAGAACGCATATTTCAAGTGGATTAATGCGAGAATCCCTGGTCAGCACGAAATTGCTGGCCGACACACACGATGAAAAAGTCATCCCGATGGTGCCTGATGTGAACATGATCACCATTGGCGGACAAAGCATTATGGATCGTGGCGCCGATGGAGTATTACCTCTTGTCGATTCCATTGTAAAAGCCAAAGAACTTGGGCATAAAATGGTGCTGGGCGTTGGCGGTGGCACACGTGCCCGTCACACCTACTCTATTGGCGTCGACCTGGGTTTACCGGTTGGTGGGCTTGCTCGCGTAGTGGGTGGTGTTGAGGAACAAAACCGCAACATGTTGCAGTTTTTACTCGCGCCCCATGGTGGCATTACTTTTGTAAAAGACCACTTCCAGGATCTTCAGCTATTTTTAAGTGGCGGCATGATTCCAATCTGTATCGGTCAACCCCCGTACCATTTCTGGGAGCCACCACCGTTAAAAGGCGGCTTCCCGGACAATGGTCCGGATGTGGGTCTGTTCCTGATGGCTGAGATTATTGGTGCAAAAAACATGATTTACGTTAAAGACGTTGATGGTGTTTACACGGATAACCCCAACACAAATCCCGATGCTGAGTTTATTAAAGAAATTTCTGCCCAGGAATTGCTAGATAAAAACTATCCTGATTTACCCATCGAACGCGAATTGTTGCGCACCCTGGAAAACGCGCGGCTGGTTACCTCTATCAGAGTTATTAATGGTCTTGAGCCCGATAATATAATCAAAGCCATGAACGGTGAAGATATTGGTACCTACATCTATTCACAACGCGCCCTCGATGCCAAAAATTCTGGAGAATAAGCACTATGGCAATGAAAAAAGACGGAAAAATCTGGACAGCTGGAATGGACAATGCCTTTGCCGGGCAAACACTGACTAGCCTGGACTTAATCCAGAAGACATCAAACCAAAAGACAACGCCAGTTTTACCTGAAGTCTGGGTTCTTAAAATTGGCGGCCAAAGTGTAATGGACCGTGGTCGCGAAGCCGTTTTTCCCATTATGGAAGAACTGGTTGCTGCAAAAGATGCGGGCATTCAGTTTGTGCTGGGCACCGGTGGCGGCACCCGTGCGCGTCATGTGTATGCCCAGGCACTGGATTTGAATATGCCGACGGGCATGCTCGCCAAACTGGGTTCTGGTATCCCGATACAGAATGCACGTATGTTGCAAATGCTCATGGCAAAACACGGTGGCATCATGGTTTATGACGATGATTTCGAAAAGCTACCCATGTATTTGCGAACCGGTTGTATGCCCATCATGTCAGGTATGCCACCTAATGAGTTCTGGGAAAAATCAGCCCGTGTAGGCCGTATTCCACCTAATCGCACAGATGCGGGTGTTTACCTTATGGGTGAATTCCTCGGCGCTAAAGGTGTTATTTATATTAAGGATGAAGACGGACTTTACACGGATGATCCGAAGAAAGATCCTGACGCTAAATTTATTCCTGAAATTTCTGCTGAAGAACTTATCGCAAACAAACAGGATGACCTGGTTGTGGAACGTGTGGTGCTAGAATATATGCAACGCGCTAAACACATGAAAGAAATTCGCATCATTAATGGCACCAAAAAAGGCAATATTACCGCCGCATTAAATGGTGAAAATGTGGGCACGCGAATTTATTCTGACAGTTAACTTTACTGTTATAACTTACGTATCTTTTGCGTAAAAAGCCGGAAACAGTTTCTGTTCCGGCTTTTTTTTGAATTTTTATTTTTCAACGAAATAAAACTTAGTGTAACAAAATAGTAAAGGATAATAATTTAAATCGTCATCTGCGAATGCTTATATCGGGGATGACGACATTTTTTGATTAACGGGACAAGTAGTGAGCAGAAAACAAAACTAATGTGGTTTTGTTTTCAAGCTTTCATCTTTCAGGTGAACAAACTCATCAAGCCCCTGTGTCGATAAAGTAAAACTCAAAATATGATAATCTTCCCTGTCTTTTTCTGAGTGACCTATTCCCGTCACTTGCATATCACATTGTCTTCTACTGTCTGCCCCCCTGGACTTTTCTTCAAGCAACTGATGATCATAAGCAACCCTGTATTCTATTCCATACAGGGGATAGTCTATATCTATGCGATGATTACTGTCACCGGAGCTAAGCTCAACCACGCCGTAGGCAAAACTGTCATCATCATAAAATCTGCGCTGAGTATAATGATAAGCATCAATTGAGACATTAGAAATTTTTTGATTCACTTCATGCATAAGCACTATCGATACTGTTCGCGTTGGAATGTCCGTTTCAAATAAAATTGACTCACTTCCAGTCTCTGCCATTCCCTTGTATGTATATTCATTAATTACCGTTATATCGGCAAAATCACCCTCCAGGTTTTCATCAAAGCTGAGGGCAATTTCGAGTATGTAGAACAAACCACCCCGGTCATAGCTTTTTTCTATAGACGGTTTTCCCGTAATAATACTTTCTTTAGCGGACAGGGAAAAATTAAATTCATCAATTTCACTCTGTGGGCGAATTTTGTGGCGTAACGTTACCAGCTTTTCCTTACGAACATGGTAGATACTCCGCTCGGTTACCCTGTCGCCACAAACTACGACCAATACCTTATCTCGGGAAATGCCAATATAGGAGGACAAGGATTCATAAAAGCGTTTTCTTCCGACATGTATTTTTTCTTTTTTGCTAAACGTGGAACTGCGTCGTGTCCAGTCCAGCAAATCAAATGCAGGGCGGCTGGCCTGTATTTTATCAATTTTAATTGCCAGCCGGGTGATCCATTCTGCCCCAGGTAAGGAGATAAAACTGATTGAGCGGTTATCCGCTATAAACTGAGGTAAAAGCTGGCTTATCCATGCTGGAAGCAAGGTTGAAAGCAAAAAATTTGTCACGGGGCTATTTATAATTGTTGTAAAACTTTGACTACCCCTAAAATCAAATGTATCGACTGGAATTTTCAGTGAATTGATAATCGATGCCAGTGAAACCACCGACATAATGACCAGTATCTGACGACCAGAAAGGAATGAATGAAATCCATTTTTGTAAAGCTCGGCTATTCGAAGGATACGTTGGTCATTAGCTATATTACTCAACGAAAGAAACCGAAGAATCGCCTCTTCACATTGCTCTTTCAGCTGAAGACCCGCAATCTGCAAACCTTCAAGTAAAAATAACACATAAAAAAGCCCACCCAGAAGCAACAGAACTGAAATCGAATAGGGATCATGGCTCAAGGTAATATAAAATTTTGTAGCCAGAAATAGAATCAAGATTAAAGCGAAAAAGCGCCAAAAAATAGCGAGAACTTGTTTTAACATAAGAATTGAATTTAACCCGAGTTTTATAGACGTATTGTTGCCACCCGGCACTTTCCAATCTATATAAACCCTAAATAACCAAAATAATTACCAATCCCGTGAATTTTACCATAATACGCCGTTGATTACACACAGGACATAAGTCGAACAGGGCATATCCAATGTTACCCGGGGTGAATAAAATCCAATCTACTACAGATTACAGCACAAAACTTTCCATGCGTAATCGTTCCCGGTTAAGTTGCAACCACTGCATGGCAATTATTGGTATCGCCGCACAAATTTTGCCCGACATCATAAGATCATGCAGCTCTGCATAATCAATTACAAACACTTTAATATCTTCCCCTTCGTGCTCAACACCGTGAATACCCTCAGCCTGGTCACTGTCAACCAGAGCACATAAAATATGAATTTTCTCAGAGCAACCACCCGGGCTTGAATAAAAACTATACACATTCTCAAAACTATGTACCTCAATACCCGCCTCTTCCATGCATTCGCGTCGCGCAACATCTGGAACAGATTCATCCTGCTCCACCATGCCAGCCACAATTTCCAGCAACCAGGGGCCATTCTCATCAGCAATCGCCCCAACTCTAAATTGCTCAAGCAAAACAAGCTTATCTTTAGGTGGGTCATACATTAATACCGCCACCGCATCACCCCGGTGAAATAATTCACGTTTTATTTCAATTTCATCTCCCTGATAGGTTTCATGTTGTATATGACATAAGTCGATTTTAAAGAATCCCTGGTATTTAGGTTCAGACTTGAGTAATTTCCACTTCATAATTTTTAACCCGCCGAATAAGTGATACTATTAAAAAATAATGTACTCTCAACTACACAATTTAATTGGCCAAAAGATTACACATGATAATAAATTATGCATGTTAATCGAAATAATCGATGACGGCCCTTTTCTGGTCTTTCAGTGCCCGACTGAAAAACAAATTCAACATGACCAGCATGGAAACGCCAGGCGAAGATCACTACCCACTTTCACCATTCATTGCTTAAATGAATTTAAAACCGATTTACATCCTGTTCTCAAAGAGCTGCTTAATAAAACTGAGCAAAGCAGACTGCTAAACCAACTTATTTAGCTACAACAAAAAAATTTAGCCACAGAGACGCGGAAAACACAGAGAAGTAATTATTAATTATCACTGCTATCTCGTTAACCACTAGAGGCATGAGTTAGGGGTGTCTGTCTAAGACCGTCACCCGCATGGAAGCGGGTGTTGAGCCACCAGGGATGGTTTTACGGTGCGTCTTAGACAGGTACCCCCAACTCATGCCTCGATCAGAGTGAAACATTCGTTAATCACATAACAATGCGCTTTAAACATAAACTAATTTCTTTTAACGGGACAGCAGCGATTAATTATATATAAATCAAGCAGATCGGATTTATCAATATTACAGAGCAACTACATTCATACTCTATATTCGCTCAGCACACTCATGCACTAATCTCGGCCCCTGATAAATAAATCCGCTATAAATTTGCACTAAACTAGCACCTAACTTTATTTTATTTTCTGCATCGGCTGCACTACTAATTCCACCCACTGCAATAACCGGTATTTTTTTATTTAAATGTGCAGCCATTACCTGTAACGAATGGTCGGCTTTATCTTTCAATGGCTTTCCACTTAAGCCGCCCTGCTGATTTCCATAAGGTAGTGTTTCTACACCTTCACGGGAAAGCGTTGTATTGCTCACAATCACACCATCAATTGAGAATTCAATAAAGGTATTAGCCAATGACTCTATCGCATTATCATCCATATCCGGTGCTATTTTCACTACCAATGGAACATACCTGTCCTGTAGTCGAGTTAGTTCTCTTTGTTTAAATTTTAAATCCCGCAACAGCTTTTGCAATGTTTCTCCAAATTGTAAATTACGCAACCCTGGCGTATTGGGTGAAGAGATATTAATGGTAATATAATCGGCATGAGCATACACCTTCTCTAAACAAATCAGGTAATCATCAACTGCGTTTTCTTCCAGGGTATTTTTGTTCTTACCGATATTAATTCCCAACACACCTTTAAAACCCGAGCGTTTTACATTTTCCAATAAATTATCAACACCCTTATTATTAAAACCCATGCGATTGATAATAGCTTCAGCACTAACCAGCCTGAATAAACGGGGCTTCTCATTACCTTCCTGGGCAAGTGGTGTGACTGTGCCTATTTCCACAAAACCAAAGCCGCACTTTGATAACGCCTGAAAATACTCACCATCTTTATCAAGACCTGCTGCAAGCCCTACCCGATTAGGGAAATTAACTCCCATTACATTTACCGGCTTTAATTTATTTTTTCCAAAAAATAAATTGATTAATTTAAATCTATATAAAAAATTCAAACCACGCAGAGACAGCTCATGCGCCGTTTCCGGGTTAAACATAAATAAAATTTTCTTTACTAATCCGTACGGCATTAATGCCATGATTATTGATCCTTTATGATATTATCTATGGTGGATCCGCTTCGCTTGATCTACCCTACATCGCATATTAAATTGTCGAGTAATTTCGTAGGGTGGATCAAGTAAAATGGATCTACCTGAAAACTAGATAGCTTCAAAATATTCCACAATTAATTGCGCTGTTTTTTTATTTCTAAACTCATTCACATCGAGCCGGTAAGCTGCTCGAATAAACCCGTCACTTTCACGCATTAATGAAGCCGGGGCATTAAATGCGATAGCCGATATTGGTTGCTCAGCATCTGCAGATTGCAACTCCATTTTAAGATGTTTTTCACCCACTACACGCCAGTCAATCACTTCAAAGTCACCATCAAATGTGGGCTCAACAAACCCCTGCCCCCAGGGGCCTGAATTGCGTAAGGCTTCCGCAAGGCTTAAATTAAATTCATCCCCCTGCAACTCCCCATCGGACTCAATAACACCTTGTAACGCATCATCATTTAATCGCTTTTTTACTTCTACATTAAAAGCTGTTTCAAACTTGTTAAAATCAGCTTTATTTATACTCATTCCCGCCGCCATTGCATGGCCACCAAACTTAATTAACATTCCCGGATTTTGAGTAGAAATGGATTCTAATACATCACGAATATGTAGCCCCTTAATCGAACGGGCTGAACCTTTTATAACTGACTCATTATCATTTGCAAAGACAATTATCGGTCGATTAAATTTCTCTTTAATTCTTGAAGCCAATATACCAATAACCCCCTGATGCCAGTCTGTATTATATAAACTAATACCATAGGGTAATTCGCACTGGCTCATTGTAGCCTCTAAATGCTTCAGGCTTTGCATGGCCTGCTGCTGCATTTGCGCTTCAATTTCTCGCCTGTTTTTATTTAACTGATCTAGCTGTTCAGCAATGAACATGGCCTGACTGGCGTCATCTGTCATTAAACACTCTATGCCTAATGACATATCTTCTAAACGCCCTGCCGCATTTAATCGGGGACCAATGGCAAAACCCAAATCACTGGAGACGATTCGATTAATATCACGGCCGGCGGTTTTCAAAATAGCCTGAATGCCTACACAGGCTTTACCCGCAAGCATACGTTTTAAACCCTGGGCAACGAGTATGCGATTATTTTCATCCAGTGGCACCACATCGGCAACGGTTCCCAGTGCAACTAAATCCAGTAATTGCCCCATATTAGGTTCAGGCGTTTTTTCGGTAAAATACCCCGCTTCACGCAAGCCTGCCCTTACCGCTAGCATGACATAAAAAATAACACCGACACCGGCAAGATTTTTACTGGGGAAACGACAGCCTGGCTGATTTGGGTTAACAATTGCATTTGCATTGGGTAGCTCCCCCCCCGCCAGGTGGTGATCCGTAACCAACACTTCAATACCCGCATCCCTCGCCGCCTGTACACCCTGAATACTCGAAATTCCATTATCAACCGTAATCAACAGATCGGGTTTATTCTCACAGGCAACTGCAACAATCTCTGGGCTTAAGCCATAACCATAATCAAACCGATTCGGTACGAGAAACGTAACTGAAGTATGACCTAACATTTTAAGTGCACGTACACAGACAGCTGTGCTGGTTGCACCGTCCGCATCAAAATCACCTACTATAAGGATTTTCTGTTTATTCTGTATTGCATTTACAATGAGTTCGACAGCCTGCTCGATTCCCATTAACTGATTAAAACCAGTTAACTTACCCAGGGTGTAATCAATTTCTTCAGGTGAGCTAATTTTTCTATGGCTTAATACTTTTTGTAACACCGGATGTAAATCAGACTGTTTAAGTGACTCTGATATTTCACCTGAAATTCGTTTTATTTTTTTAGTTTGCATTTTGCCAACCAGAATCCTGATAAACGTATAGGCACTCCTTTAGGTGCACCTACACGGGTAATATGTTTTTATATAATGGTTTAATTTTTTTCCAGAATTTAAGCAAGTTCATCTGCTTAATTTTAAACACCTGGCCATTACAGGGGTAAATATTTAATTCATCTATTTTATTCAAAGATAATAAATTTACACTACGCATAAATTCATCACTACAAAACTGCTTTAATGCATCAAACCATGCATCTACATCACCATAACAAACTGATTCATATAACTGATCAAGCACTAAAACAGCTGTTGATTCAAACTCATCAATATTTTCAGTTGATTGCACTGCTATGCCCGCCTGGTTACCCAAAACTATTGCCAGTGCTTCATTAGTAAATAATTTATTTGCCGGGTTTGTATTATAGCCATTCAAGTCAAAAGACAAATCCCATAACCACAGGCCATTAATACTTAACTTTCCCTGGTTCTCTCGCGATGAATTAACCTCATGTTGAAAAAATAGCATCTGCGCTTCATTAAGTATTTTTCTCCACCACAGCTCATCCTCTCCCTTTGGCATGAAATGTTTTATATCTCGACCTAAGGCAAAATCCAGTGCAAAAAACTCTAAATTAAGTGGTCGCTCACTTTTTAAATACCAGCGATATTCGTTTGTTGAATGCAAACTTAATTTATCTTCTGAAAAATGCTCATTGAAACAATCTATTAACTGTTTAGCTTCTTCCATTTCAGGTGAAACCAGATCTGGACCAATTAATACAGCGTGATCTGATTCTGCTTTAAAATGCACCGGATCAGCACGGTAAAAAAAACCCTGGGAAATATCGATCGCATCATGATTAGCAGTTAACTCGCATAATGAATGTTTACAATGTGGGTTTATTAATCGAACGAGTGTTTCATAATATGAGTCACCCTGGGATTGATTTACATTGGTATGTTGAATATCAGCCCTGGATAAATATTTATTAATTGCCTTAAACTCAGGCTGATTTAATTGTTGCTGAATATGAACAGGCAATTTATCTGTAAACGGCCCCAACAAACCAGGAATAACAAGGTTTAGCTGTTTCATTTGTTTATTGTACGTTGCCTGACTGCTTCAAATAAACAGACACCTGTGGCCACAGAAACATTTAAACTTTCAACCTGGCCCGCCATCGGCATTTTTATCAGTTGATCACAATTCTCACGTGTCAGGCGTCTCATACCTTTTTCTTCTGCACCCATAATCAACGCCAGCTTTCCTGTTAACCGGCTATTGTATAAATCATTTTCTGCTTCACCTGCTGTGCCAACAATCCATATTTCTTTATCACTCAGTAGTTTTAATGTGCGCGCCAGGTTAGTGACCTGAAAAAAAGGCATACTTTCCGCTGCACCACAGGCAACTTTTCGAGCCGTTGGGGTAATACCCGCCGCTCGATCTTTAGGCACAATGACCGCATCCACACCCGCCGCATCTGCTGTGCGCAAACAGGCACCTAAATTATGCGGGTCAGTCACACCATCTAACACCAGCAAAAATACATTTTCTTTTTGCATGATATCTTCCAGGGATTTACCTTCTATTTTTGCTGTAGATTTATAGCGAACAGCAACCCCCTGGGTTTTATGACTATCGGCCTGTTTTTGTAAATCTGTCTTTTTCAAATACTCGACAGAAATGCCCTGAGATTCAGCAAGCTGTATTAACTGCTTAATACGCTTATCGTGGCGATTTTTTTCTACTAGCAATTGAAAAACATTAACTGGATCATTGCGTAGAACCGATTCAACCGAATGAAAACCAAAAATAATTTCGGATTGCACTTGCATAATTTACTGCTATTTAGTTTTAACCATGGCCCTGGTAGCCTGAGAGATATGAGTACTAAGCAGCTCATCAAAGTAATGAACGTTGCTGATACCAATAATACGTTCGCTTAATTCATTTCCTTTCCCATTTATGAACAAAATGGAGGGCGTCACATCAACGTTATATTTTAATGCCATAGCCTCGCCTGAAATCATCTCACCTTTTTCATCACGTAAATAACTATAATCATCAATATAAAGCTGCCTGAAAAGTATTGTTGTTGCATAATCACCGGTATTAATCATTGGCAACAGATAATTATCACGAACGGCATCACAGTAATCACAATCTTCAGCAGAGAACAATAACAGTACCGGTAAGTTACTCGTCTCTACCTCCTGACTTAGCTTACGTAAGTCTTTAACAGTTTGTAAATCATTAGCTGCTTCCACATTTAGTGAAAATATCAAAAACATAAAACAAGTTAACTTAAATTTTAACATCATAACAAACACCGCCATCAAATTTAACTTACCCTGCCCTTATAAATATTCATAGACTGGTAAATATTCATGGACCGGACACTTCTTACTTAAAAATTAATTAATTTATTTCTTTTTCACGGCCTTCTTCTTGGCTGCTTTTTTCTTAGGCGCGGCCTTTTTAGGCGCTACTTTTTTCTTAGCTACCTTTTTCTTCGGTACCGCCTTTTTAGGTGCTACTTTTTTCTTAGCTACCTTTTTCTTCGGTACCGCCTTTTTAGGTGCTACTTTTTTCTTAGCTACTTTTTTCTTCGGTACCGCTTTTTTAGGTACTACTTTTTTCTTAGCTACTTTTTTCTTCGGTACCGCTTTTTTAGGTGCTACTTTTTTCTTAGCTACTTTTTTCTTCGGTACCGCTTTTTTAGGTGCTACTTTTTTCTTAGCTACTTTTTTCTTCGGTACCGCCTTTTTAGGTGCTACTTTTTTCTTAGCTACTTTTTTCTTCGGTACCGCTTTTTTAGACGCTGCTTTTTTCTTAGCTACTTTTTTCTTTACTTCGGCCTTTTTAGGCGCTGTTTTTTTAGATGCCGTTTTCTTTTTGGTTACTTTATTCTCCGCCACCTTCTTTTTAGCCGTCGTTTTTTTAGAGCCAGGGTTATTATTAGCCGTTTTTTCAGTAGAGACTTTTTTCTTAGCTGCTAGTTTTTTCTTCTCTTTGGGTTTCCTGTCTTTCTTTTTCTTATCTTTTATTTTCTTTCTGGCAGAGTCTATTGATACAATTTTAGCAGGTTTTCTCTTTTCATCATGACTAAGAAGCTCAAAATCTATCTTCCGTTCATCCATATTTACACCGGCTACCATGATGGTTACCGCATCACCTAGCTGGAACACCTGTCCTGTTCTCTCACCTATTAAACGATGAGTGACCGGTTCAAATTGATAATAATCTTTAGGCAAATTAGTTATATGCACCAGACCTTCTACAAATATTTCATTTAACTCAATGAAAATACCAAAAGAAGTAACTGAGGTAATTGTGCCTTTAAATGTTTCACCTATGCGCGCCTGCATAAATTCACATTTCAACGACGAGACTGCATCACGAGTAGCTTCATCGGCACGTCGCTCATTGGCTGAACAATGCTCTCCCAGATGCACCATATCGCTTTCGCGATAAAAGTACTGGCTAACTTTATTGCCCTGAATCACATGACGAATGGCACGATGCACTAATAAATCGGGGTAGCGACGAATCGGTGAAGTGAAGTGCGCATAATTCTCTAATGACAATCCAAAGTGGCCTTCATTTTCAGGAGAATATACGGCCTGTTGCATAGAACGTAAGAGCACCGTTTGTATTAAATGAAAATCGGAGCGATCTTTTGCCTGGTTAATTAAACTTGCGTAATCCAGTGCATTCAATTCACCTTTACGTTTAAACTTTAAACCTAATCCCGCAACAAAATCCATAACATCATCAATCTTGTCTACTTTAGGTCCTTGATGGGATCTGAACAGCCCCGGAATTTCATTTTTTTCTATGAACTGTGCTGCCGCAATATTAGCTGAGATCATGCACTCTTCTATTATCTTGTGGGCTTCATTTCTGGAGGTTGGCACAATCTTTTCAATGCGTTTATTATCATCAAACACAATACGCGTTTCTGTGGTTTCAAAATCAATTGAACCACGTTTTTTACGCTGTTTAATTAATGCCTTGTAAAGTGAGTACAGGGTTTCTAAATGCGGTAAAACATTTTTATACTCTTCTCGAAGCGCCAGATCATTATCTTCCAGCATCGCTGAAACCTGGGTATAGGTAAGGCGAGCATGGGAGAACATCACCGCCTCTGAGAACTGACTACTGGTCATTTTACCCGCGGTATTAAAGTGCATTTCACACACCATACACAGACGATCAACTTTAGGGTTTAGAGAACACAGGCCGTTTGATAAAACCTCCGGTAACATAGGAATAACACGTTCGGGAAAATAAACGGATGTTGCACGATTATAGGCCTCTTCATCTAAAGCTGAGGCACGTTGTACGTAATGTGATACATCGGCAATAGCAACAAGTAATTTCCAGCCCTTTGCCGTTTTTTCACAATATACCGCATCATCAAAATCGCGGGCATCTTCACCATCAATTGTGACCAACGGTAAGCCGGTTATATCAACACGCGCCTTTTTATCAGCTTCGCTAACCACTTCACTGATGTCTTTAACCTGTTGCTTTACTTCATCTGGCCATAGGAATGGAATATTGTGGGCATGTATCGCAATATCAATTTCCATACCCGGCGCCATATGATCACCGATAATATCAGTAATTTTACCCAGTGCTTTATGCCTGAATGTAGGCTGCTGGGTAATCTCGACAATAACTATTTGCCCATGCTTCGCTTCTCCAAGCTGATCCTGAGGTACCATAATATCCTGTGTAATACGCTTATTATCAGCAACGACAAAACAGATGCCTGATTCTATAAATAAGCGACCAACGATTCGGTCATTCGCTCGCTCAATAACATTAATAACCGCACCTTCACGACGGCCTCGACGATCGACACCGGAAACCTGCACCACAGCTCGGTCACCATGCAATAAGGTACGCATTTGACGACCGTGTAAGAACAGGTCTTCGCCCCCCTCATCGGGCACCAGAAAACCAAAGCCATCCGGATGGGCTATCACTCGACCACTGATCAAATCCTCTTCGTTTACCGGAACATAACCATCTCGACGATTCCGAATCAGCTGACCATCACGCACCATGGCATTCAAACGACGACGCAGGGCTTCTTTCTGCTCTGCTGTATGCATCTCTAAACGATCAAGTAAATGCTCATGGGACATGGCCCCAACTTCTTGAACAACCTGTAGAATAAGCTCTCTACTGGCAATAGGATTTTCATAATTACTAGCTTCACGCTCACTTTGCGGGTCTACAAGTGGCTTACCTGCCTTTAGGTTGGTGGGCTTAGATTTTGAGTGTGACTTTTTATGACGCTTTTTGTTTTTCTTCTTATCGTGCTTACTATCGTTTTTATTGGATTTTGCCATTATTCAGGTATCTGGTTTTCAAAACCCAATTGTACACAAAGCTACAGCAGAATGCGCCATTTGAAACCGTGTTAATGCTTTTGATTGACAAAAACAGACGCAAACGGTAAAGTTCGCGCCGTCTCGGGTCATTCGATCCAACGCACCCACATGCCGAGGTGGCGGAATTGGTAGACGCGCTAGCTTCAGGTGCTAGTGAGCTTTGGCTCGTGGAGGTTCAAGTCCTCTTCTCGGCACCATTATTAATACCACTCCAGACCCACTCCAGGTACTAATATAGAAGCATTTTATGCATTTTCAGAATTAACGCACTGGGTCTGGAGTGGGTCCGGAACAGGTCTCAAAACTGCACTTAATTTCATACTCCTGTGTAACAAAAACAATCCCTTAACTCCTTACATGCACTACTACATCAGCCAACACAACTTCAGCATAGTGACATGGTCTAATAAATTGGTACACCCAGTTAAGTGTTAAACTACTTAATTGAGGCGAAAGGTATCCTGACACATGGGGCAAGCTACATTCACAAATACTCATTTGAGCTTTTTAAAGGTTTATGCGTATTCCGGCCAAGTTGATCACCGATTCTGGAAAATGTTGATCAGTGATTCTGGTTTAAGTTGATCACCTTTTCTTCATAGCACACAACTGGAAAGACTAGCGAAAGATTCAACGAAGGCTTAATAGACGCGATTGTAGGGCATGTATCAAAAGATAGAAGTGAAGGCCCAAAAAGCTACAACTATTCCCAATACATAGATATTAAGAAAAAAGCACTAGATAGGCTTGAATATGATTTTATTGATTTCGATAAAATCATACCTTGGGATAAATGTGATTTTAATAGAAAACTATATTGGTAATTTATGCTTACTGCATGTTGGAAAATAACCACTTTTGGCCTGAGGAAGATACTGGACAGCATAGTATTTAGCGGCTAGTTTCACTCTAAAGTAGAAGTACAGGATTTTTTATAAATGCTATTGACCGATAACGAACGTTTGAGATTTAAATAATGAAAGTCAATTTTCACCATTTGTATGATGCATGAAGAATTTATAGTTTCCACGCCCTGACTCCTTTGCTTGATACATTGCAGCATCTGCTTTTTTACTTAAATCAGCCGGATTCACACCATCAATAGGGTATATTGCGATACCTATACTAGCACCAATATAAGCTTCATGACCACGCAGGTTAAATACTCGATGTAAATCGTCAATTATTTTCTCAGCGACAACTCTGACGCTATCGATATTTTTTAGACTCGGTATAATTATATTGAATTCATCCCCTCCCATGCGTGCAACAGTATCTGATAAACGAACACAAGCCATCAAGCGCTCAGCTACCTGCACTAGAAGGTCATCACCTGCATCATGGCCCATTGTGTCATTTATTTTTTTGAAACGATCAAGATCAATAAACAGCAAAGCAAACTGTTTACCATCACGTTCCGAAATTAATATTCCTTGTTCCAGGCGATCACGAAAAAGTTGACGATTTGGAAGGCGAGTAAGAGGATCATAATAAGCCATACGCTCCAACTTCTCTTCGTTTTTCTTTTGCAGACTCACATCTTTTACAATGCCAACATAATTAACCACTTCTCCATGATGGTTTCTAATAGCATTAATAGTGAGCCAGGTAGGATAAACTTCGCCTGTTTTTTTCCGGTCCCAAATTTCGCCAGACCATTGACCTGTCTTGTTAATTTCTTCCCACATTCTCCGATAAAATTCCTTATCGTGATGCCCTGACTGGCTGATACGTGGTGTTTTACCGATGACTTCCTCACGTAAGAATCCACTGAGCTCCAGGTACGCCGGATTTACATCTATGATATTAATTTTTTCATCCGTAATTAAAATCGGTTCACCCGTGTTCACAAACAACTTGTCATAGAGACGAATACGTTGCTCTGCTTTTTTACGCTCAGTCAAATCATCGCCCACGCCGAGATATCCTCTGATTTCCCCTTTTTCATCTAACAGAGCGCTTACAGAGAGATCAATAGAAAAAGCGCGGCCATCCTTTGCTATATAACTCCATTCGTTCCTATCGACATTTCCCTGTCGTGCTTTTGTGACAAAAACATTAAAACCCGGCTCAATTGTTTCACCAAGTTCTGTGGATAACTTTATGGCGCGCGCTTCAACTTCTTTAATATCATGAAAAATTTCAGGTGAATGCTTATCAATCAACTCACTGGCATGGTAACCAAGCTTCTTTTCAGCAACACGATTAAATGATTTTATAATACCACCTGGGTCAGTAGAGATTATCGTGAAATCAGCACTATTTATAATTATCTTCTGGAGCTGCTCACTGTCTCGTAGCATAACTTCTTCTTCAGCTAGCTGCTTCAGCATATCATCAACACGTTGGCCGATGTGAGATAGCTCGTCTACACCAATAAGGTTTATACGACTCTGACGTTCGCCACCAGCAAATTTATCCAACGCTGAGATCATCACTCCCATGCGCTGATTTATCAGGCGGTAAAGCAATATCAAAAAGAAAACGGCTATAACGACTGTGCCCAATCCATTAAGTTTCACCATCGATAGCATGTTTTCAACTGCTCTTGCACGGTGATATTCGAGGTCGACACGGTAAAAAAGAAAACCACATCGAGACTGACGTAACGATTGAGCAGAATTGTAACCACAGATACTGATATAACCATCAATCACATTATTATCAGAATCAACTTTCACTGAACTACTGTGATTAGTCAACACACTATCAATGACGTCACTGTCTAAGTTAAGCTTGAGTTGAGCCCAACTACTACCTTCATGTTCATAGTGTGTTGATGAAAGTATTTGCCCCTTACTATTAGTAACAAAGATTTCAACCAGATCGAGTTCTGAGCCAAAAGCAGAAATAACTTGGCGAATTCCTTCGTTACTGCCTAATGTAATAAATCTTTCTATCGTTCCCTGTATCGAGTTGAGTTTATTTCGCACCTGTAACAAAGCATTCTGCTCAACTTCCAGCAATACTATTTGTCTACTGGAATAAAAAGCAATTATCGTCACTAGAAAAAATGCAACTGTGACAGTCAATGGCAATATAATACGAAGTGTAAAACGTCTCAAACTAAACCTTACTCCAAAAACTTATCACTTAATAGTTTATCGGCAGCAACCGGCTTTATCAGCAGCTCATGTGTCAACATCGTATTATGTAATTGCTCCAACGTTTTGACCAAACCTGGATTATTTCCACCAAGCATCTGCCGATTTTCCTCAATTGTTGGCAATAGTAATCCATCGAAACTTGCAAGTACTTCATCTGGTGATATTTTAAGGCGCTGTGCAATCTTTTTGGCAGCATGCTGTTGATCACTATGCAGGTATGCGAGCGCTTTAAACCAACCTTGCACCAGTTTCTTTACATTCTCTCCATTATTCAGTATTACCAGATCCTTATGCACCACCAACACATCAACAATCTCTCCAGGAAGCTCTCGGCTACTAAATATCTCATGTGCTCCTGCTGAAATTAATCTGGTTCGTATAGGCTCGAAAGTCACAGCTGCATCAACACGCCCATTAACAAATGCTTCCTCATGCGCATCAACATCAAGATGCGCAATCGTTACATCATTCAAGTCCATACCATTGACTTCCAGAGCGCGTGTTATCATATATGCCCCCAAAGCTCCGCTTTCTACCGCTATACGTTTATTTTTTAATTCCTTGAAATTAATCACTTCCGGGCTAGCTAAAATCACATCACCTCCATTTGATACATCGAGCACCAGAATCACCTTCACAGGTATATTGGCTTCACTCAGTGTTAACACCTCATCTAATGTCAATGCTGCTGCTTCCAATGCCTTATTGCGAAAGGCACGTAATACCTCTGTGGCTGAGGGATACTCTACTAAACGCACACTCTTAATATCAAAATACCCCAGCTCTCTGGCTAAATAGAGAGGCTCATATCCAGGCCAAATATTAGTACCAATACGAATAGGCGTATCTGAAAACGCAAAATTAGGGACCAGTACTACGATCAGTAAAAATAACTTTAAGCACTTCATCATATCTCCTGTATATAGTCTTGTTTCAACTAAAAAGAAGCACATAGTTTAATAGTGTAGACAAATAATCTTGAGAATGGATTTAAAATTTAAAAAACGATAACCCTATATATCCGGGTTATATAGTAATTGACTAGCATAGCACTGATTTATTATTAAAACCTATACGTGCAAATACTTTATACATGTGAATCAGATCGAACATTCTGTGATATTTATAAAAATCTCTACTAATGGCAAGTAGCAGTCATTTCTAGTCCAGACTTTAAATGTCCTCCTTGGATCGAAAGCGACCCCACAGACATTTCGGCCAATATTGGCCAAGAATTCTAAAAGTAAAATATTCTGACAGTTTCTAAAATCCAGTTATGTGGTGAGAATAGACATCCCTCCGATCGACATCCCTAACCGATCCAACCGTTTTACTGATACACTTTATCGTACGATAAACAAGTAATAAAATATCAGTACATGCCATGCAGGATTAATTGAACAATACAGTGTTTTATTTTTGATAATGTTCAGGTCAACATACACCAATCTAAGCTTAAGAAGACCTCCATTTAAGAAATGAAATAAATCAATTATGCATTAATCTTTACAAAGAATAACAACCATAATCCTGATTACCCATTCTATCACTTAATCTGTAGGGCACAGATGTTGTTTCTCTAGATGCCAGACTGCTATTTAAATATTTCGAGAACCCTACTTGTTTAAGTTGAAAATACTGTATTAGATCAATCATCCACATTGGCACGCGGCCTATATTACATTTAAGCTCTAGTACAACATTGGCTTCACTAAAAGTGTTAATCGCATAAATTGTTTCATCGTCATAATTGGTAAGTGATTTATCAGGTATCATATTATATGGGTTTTTAATAATACCATCATCCTTCTGAGTGCGATATTTCATATTTCTATCCATCGTAACCCTGGCATAGCTATCAACAGTTGAAAAGAAAGCGCGCCGGCGATATTGCGTAAATACTTTAGGCTCAATGGAGTAACTATGTGCTAACCGCATAAACAAGGTTTTATTACACTTTTCGACTTCGTTATCTGAATCAGGTATACGATACATTGGGTCGGTAATAATAGCCGGCCATTCTGCAGCACTTGCTGTTGCCCTGTATTTCTTAACACTGGAACCCGTTTTATGTTTTATCTCAAGAAAGTAGGGGGGTTCTCCACCAGCATAAGTACGCACTCGCATATTAAATCGACTATGTTTTCCATATAGCCTCTGCTCTAAAAACTCACACTCTCGGGTATCAAAATATAAACTATTCACTTCATAAAATAGGTCATGGGTATTAGATGAGTGGAAGTCCAATTGACAATAGGGTTCAATAAACTGACTAATGGGCTCTACAAAAGAACTGGGAATGAGATATTTGAGTTCATATCTTTCTAAAACAGGTGGTAAATTTTTCTTTTTCATTATTGCATCCTAATTATTGCGTATCTATTAACCAGTTTTTGAAAGAAGATTGACTTAATAGTCCTGACATATGTAATAATTCAATAAAGTTCTTAATCATACGAATATGTATAATATCAATATTTTTACTCAATGCTAATTGTTGATTTTTCAGGTTTATCATCACCCCATAATCTTGAATTTTTCTAGGGGTACTAATTATTTTTTCCAGTTTTTGTAGAGCGTTATGATCAGATTCCCACGCCGAATAATCCCATTTGATATCTGATAGCTTTCTTGATAGAGATGAATTCATTCTGCTATGTGTGCTCATGTAATCAATATATGATTTTGACTTATCGCTATTACGATCAAGCCTTTTAGCCGTATTTCTATCAGGAAAACGAAACCCAAACATTACACCTACGGAATCCACTCCCGCAAGCTCAAGTTCAACCAGGTCTAAACCAAAACTTTCCTGCGACTCCAGTAACTCTAATCGAGATTGACTAATTTTCTTATCTAACTCTGCCAATTTAACTGCAGGCATTGATTTTACGTTCAATATTTGTTCGTTATAATATTCAACCGTATTATAAATATAACCTGGATTGATCAGCCTGCTTACAAGTGCATTACTGTTCTCAGTGCGTGCTACCTCTATGCTGTCCATTAACATTTCAATACGCTGATCAATCAGCGTTAGTTGGGAACTGGTTCTGTCCAGTTCATAAACCAGAGTTTGCATCCGCTCTGTGTCGAAATCTGTACTCTTTGACAAACTTCGTTCGGCCTCAAATTTAGCTTCCAACAGAGATTTACTTTTTTTCAGATGAATGTGGTTAAGCTTCAAATCAATGATATCAAGTACATTTAAGTACCTTTGAAGCAGGTCATCATTGAGTGCTTTTTGGTTGTATATCTTTTTTTTCTGGCGATTAGCATTATATATTGATGTTTCAGCTTGTCTCTCATCGCCAAATTTTGGGCGCATTCTCAAGCTATATGAATTATTGCTATCAATCCTGAAATTCATATCATCAGTCCAGTTACTACTCCATTCATTCTCAGTAGCGCCAGTATTGAAATCATTAAATCCAAATACTGCGCCATCATGAGCCTTTTCTAAATAACTATCAATTGTTAAAGCGTAACTAGTAAAAGGAAATAAAAAAAATAGATTTGTAAATAATTTAATGGGGTGCATCATAGGTTAGCCTGCTAAAACTTAATCTTCAACATAAAGTGTTAGATATCGCGATTCTGATCGACCACCTTCATCAAACACAATAATATATTTATTTTCTCCTGAATTAGACTGGCTTATCCCTTCCGCCTTTAAATCATTGAACGTAGCGATATTTTTTATACGATTATTTTTAACATCATACTCTGTTAAATAACTCTCCTTACTGTTACTTCTATCTGAAACACTTAATATTAATAGCTTTTCATTAATATAAACCATATCGCTGATGTTAGAATTTTTATCTGTATTCAGGTCTATCTCAGCCCATATTTCACCGTCTATATCTTCTTTATTAAATATATTTTTTATTTTTACAATAACGGATTTGTTTTCAATATTAAGTGGACTCTTAAATCCAAGATATAACGCATCCTCTATAAAAAAATGTGACTCTATATCCATGTTTTTAGATGATATAGACTGTTGAAGAAAATGGCGTAAACCTGTATCAACGCTTGTTTTAGAAAGGGTTATTAGAATTTGATGCAAGTCGACTGAGGTATCAAATAATAAATTGTTTTTATTTTTTGTTAGTCTAAAAAATTTTTTTCTCTTTTTTTTCAACTTTCCTGATGTGTTATGTGACAGGGAAGCAGCAATATAGATAGACTGCCCATTACCGCTAATACTTTCTATATCATCTATCTTTTCAAATGGCTTGTCTCTAAAATCAACCTTTATTCTTTCTGTTATAACACCTTGATTGTTCATGTCATATAGCTCGATTGTATCTCCCTGTGATTCGTCGCCAACTACGATATAACGGTCATTGTCCCTGTCGTTTAAAACCCCGGACGCTTCTATTTTTTTAGCATCAATAGCTTTATTAACTGAAATGAGTGAAGAAGTATCTGAGCTAACATAAGATACTATATCCTTGTTAGCTAGTGGAATATTCGCTACTTTATGACTTTTATGCTGATTATTATGACTATGATTTTCATCATGGTCATTGGGGACAGTGATTGAATCTGCGTTATTAGCAAAGGCATCCATAATTGAGTATGGTTTTTTCAATAAAACTATTACTTTTTCACCTAACAACAATGAATGAGACTTCTGTAGACGAATAACAACTTCTCTACCCCAGGCTGCAACCATTGGATTTCTTTTTAGTCTTAAAGGGTATTCCACAATGCGTGAACCTAAACCTTCAACCTTGCCTGTAATATAATCATCGCCAGTCTGATTCGTGCTGGATTTAACCCAAATATTTTGTCCTAAGGTAACCTTATTCACTACATTTTCATTAATATACGCTTTTACATAATTGGGCTTCGAGCCATGGACGGTTAATATTGGCAAATAAGGCGAAACGGTTTCTCCTGCTTTAAAAAGCAGGCTTCCCACTTTGCCATTGAATTTCGATCTTATTTTGAAGTCAGATACCTGCTCTAACAGCTTTTGTTTTTTATTTTCAAGACTGGAAATTCTGGATTCTATAGGGCGTTTACTGGTATACAGCTGTGATTTTATATTATCAATTTTAGCCTGAACCGCTTCTATAAGGTGTTGGCGTTGTATTCTCAATCCTTTAATTTTATCTAATAGAGGGCTGTTTTTGTTGCTAGCCTTGCTTTTACTTATCTCATTATTTGCATACAGCTCATTTATAAAACTGTTATTAAGCTCATAACGGGCTTTTAATACACTGATTTGGCTGTTCATATCGGCACGCAAAGCTTCCTTCTTCGCTTGAAAACTGAGCAGTTTTGATTTAAGTGTTTCAATATCCTCTTTGTTTTGTGATCTTAATTCCTGTAGTTCATCAGTAACGACAGCTAAATCCGTGTGTAAACTGGTGTTTCTTACCTCCATTAGAAGGTCGCCTCTTTTCACGTCACTACCTTCTACAACCAGGGTTCTTACAATTTCTACAGGAAATTCAAAACTAATCGTCTGTTCCTGATCATCTGCGATACCAAAAAAACGACTTGATTCACCTTTTAATGATAACGCAATTACGACAAGCATACCGATACCTGCGACCCACGTTACTGGTAGTATTTTTTTCATTACGTCATACTCTTAAAATCTGTTTAATTATATTTATCTTTAACTTTATATGTCGACTGTCGCTTCCTGAAGCATCATATTGACACCAGAAATTTCTTTTAATGTTTTAATTTCTTGCATGAGTTGTTCATGCGTTTTTCTACTTCGTAATTTTATATGATACGCATAATCCAGGCGCTGTCCCTGTTCAATTTCACGTAACGTTACAAGTGAAAAAGATTTGCAATACTCTTTTAATATCATTTCTAATTTATTCCCTTCATCACTGTTGCATCTCATATTAAATCGTAGCATTCCATCAAAAAACTTATCAGGACCAAATGGTGAATAATATAAAAGTAGAGAAACAGCAGAAAAACCTAATGTACCGATAATAGCCACATTAAATGCATATGCACCAGATGAAATACCAGCGGCTAATCCAGCAAATAAAAATAATGTATCTCTAGGGTCTTTGAGGTTTGTACGGAATCGAATAATCGCCATTGCAGCCATAATACCAATGCCCCGCGCCAGACTATCACCGACTGACTGAATAACGATGGCCGCAACAATCGAAATTAGTATAATGGATTGAACGTAATTTCTGGAATAAGATAAGCCTCGAAAAGTTTTCTGATAAACATAAGCTAATATAACGGATAACACGAACGCTAAAAGCATGACATAGAGTACAGTACTTATATCTCCGCTTTCGGACACTGTTTGAACATTGAGTAAATCTAACATAATAATTTCTGTGTCTTCTTTAAATATGTGGTTTTTTTATAGGGCTATTTTAGGCATAACCTGGACTCTATAAATTAACGTTAATATTGAGTAATTATTTAAACTTATCGGTTTAAATAATATCGTCTTTTTTACTATTTAAATATTATTTTTTAATGAGGTTCGATTTAAAAAATTGTATGACATAGTACTTACCTTGACTTTTTTATATGATTGTAATTTGTTGATAATTTCTGATTGGCGATTGAACTATTAGTTCAAAAAATATTATTTTTTTTATTTAAGGAACTTCTGATTAAGTTTATGATGCTTCTGATTTACGGGTTTGTCCGTGATCAAGCTATCATTTTAAAATCATGTGGGTATCGGGTGAAAAATGATAACGTAGAGCATGGAAAAACCTTTAAGTTCCCTTCAGGTCACACAAAAACATATAGACTTAATCAGATATTCCTTAGTTAAGCAAACGTGCAGGTAGCACACATATTTTAAGACAGGGAAGGAATAAAGAGTTATCGATATTGCTTATATAACCATATGATGAATCACACTGGTTTTAGCCAGAAGAGTTACCTCAGCTTGCCTGATGAAAGTAGTTTAAATTTATTTTTGTTTTATATGTTAAAGAAAATATGCTTCACAACTGACTTTACACATCGTTCGCTGGTATTCCATTTTTTGACAGGCGCGTTTTAGAGATTGTACGGAACCACCTAGGCCTTTTAACTTACTTTCAAAATATTGATTTAAATAGGGCCAGTACTCCATTATTAACCCGTGAACGATTTTTCTTTCTTTATTATATTTCACTGCTGTCCCGTTAACCACTAGAGGCATGAGTTGCAGCTATACAAGGTTTTTATCTATCAATTCCAGCCAGTGTTTTACCGGTATCTGCGCTTTGCTTGCCATATGCATCTGACAGCCAATATTTGCGGTGGCAATCAGATCAGGCTGTTCGCATTGTAAGGCTGATAACTTATTATCCAGCAATTGCTGTGATAGTTTAGGCTGTAAGATTGAATAAGTACCTGCTGAGCCGCAGCATAAGTGTGAGTCCTCCACATGCGTGAGCGAGAAGCCCGCATTCTGTAGAATCTGTTCCACCACGCCACTAATTTTCTGCCCATGTTGCAAGGTACAGGGACTATGAAATGCTACTTTGCCAGTCGATTGTTTTGTAGTAATGGGCGCAAGGTTTTCCCCGTGCAATATTTCACTGATGTCTTTGGCCAGCGCGCTCACTCGTCTGGCCTTGTCTGCATATTGTGCATCATGTTTCAGTAGCTCGGCGTAGTCCTTGACCACAGCGCCACAACCACTTGCCGTGACAACAATCGCTTCCACACCCTGCTCGATGGCTGGCCACCAGGCATCAATATTACGACGCATAAAATTCAGCCCTTCTTCAGGCGCCGATAAATGATGACTCACGGCACCACAACAACCCGCTTCTGGCGCGGTAATTAATTCGATATCCAGTTTCTGTAAAATCCGTGTTGCCGCCTGGTTGGTTTGCGGTGTCACCACCGATTGCACACAACCCTGCAACACCAACATCTTGCGTGCTTTTGAGGCAACTACGATGTTTTTGTCTAACTGTGGCAATGGCAGTTTTCGTTTTAAAGCTACAGGCAATACTGGGCGAAATAACAGGCCCAGTTTATACAACATGGCAAAGCGTTGTGGATAAGGCACAATTTTACGCAACAGTATTCGAGACACACGTTGCAGCAAATTGCGCGGCACCTGTTGATCCACAATCTCACGCCCTATCTCCACCAGCCGGCCATAACGCACACCGGAAGGACAGGTGGTTTCGCAGGAACGACAGCTTAGACAACGATCTAAATGAGACTGTGTCTTACGGCTAATTTCATTGCCTTCCAGCACCTGCTTGATGAGATAGATCCGTCCACGTGGTCCATCGAGTTCATCACCCAGCAACTGGTAAGTCGGACACGTCGCCGTGCAAAAACCGCAGTGTACACAGGATCTTAAAATCGATTCTGCGTCCTCGATATCAGGATTAGTTAAAAATTTGTGATTAATCGTGGTTTGCATAAAGATTACAACTCCGGATAAAGCTTGCCGGGATTTAAAATGTTATTCGGATCAAACGCCTGTTTTAAATTTTTATGTATGCGCATCAACCCTGGTGTTAACGGTTGAAAAACAGATGACTGTTCAGTACTTCGAAACAAGCTAGCATGACCTTCAAGCTCGGCGACAGCCGCCTGAATGATTTCCGCGGGCGCATCATTTTTTAACCAACGTAAAGCCCCGCCCCACTCATAAAGAAAATCACCTTCATCAGTATTGTCTGCCAACACAGACTCGATATCCGCCGCCAGGGACAATCGCCACAAAGGTTTTTCAGTATTAAAAAAATCCAGTCGCTGTTCTTTCAGATCCTGCCAGTATTGATCTGCATTCTCCATGGCATCACCGCCTATATGATTGACTGCGGCAATAACGGCTTTACTTGCACCTGAGAGACGAACACGCAGAATCGAATCGTGAAAACTGGTGGCGGAAACGGGCAATGGCGTTTGCGACCAGCTATGCATTTTATCGATGGCGTCAGCAGACGAACAATGAAACAGCTGTGTAGTTTCTGATTCGGCCTTAGGCAATACTTTCAATGACACTTCCAGCAGCACACCAAGTGATCCCATGGCGCCCGCCATCAAACGAGAAACATCATAACCGGCGACATTTTTCATTACCTCGCCGCCAAAAGTCAGTATCTCTCCCTTGCCATTAATTATTTTGCAGCCCAAAAGATAATCTCGTGCTGCACCGGCATAAGCACGACGCGGACCGGATAAATTGCAGGCGATGGTACCGCCGATGGTTGCGTGTTCGTTAAAAGCTGGTGGTTCAAACGGCAGCATCTGGCCATTATCATCGAGCAATGTTTCTATTTCTTTTAACGGTGTGCCCGCACGCAAGGTAATCACTAACTCTGTTGGTTCATAATTAAGCACGCCACAATGTCCAGCAATAGACAAAGTTTCAGCAGTCAAAGCATCTGAAGAAACGGGACGACCATAAAATTCTTTGCTATTTCCACCCACAATGTGCAGTGCAAATTTTTCTTCGTAGGCACGCTGTACTTGTTGCTGCAGTTGCAGACTCATATCAGCGTTCATATTTATTTCCAGAATAGTTTCTTTTCATCATACAGATAGCCCTGTTAAAACCTTTCCAGTTCAGGGAATGGCAATTCACCTTTATGTACATGCATAGCACCAAACTCGGCGCAGCGATGTAATGTCGGTACCGCTTTACCGGGATTCAATAAACTCTGTGGATCGAATGCGGCTTTCACCGCATGAAACTGAGTCAGTTCAAGCGAATTAAACTGCACACACATCTGGTTGATCTTTTCCATACCCACACCGTGTTCACCGGTAATCGTGCCACCCACTTTGACGCATAGTTCGAGAATTTTTCCACCAAATTCTTCGGTGCGCTCCAGCTCTCCAGGAATATTCGCATCATATAAAATTAAAGGATGTAAGTTACCATCACCGGCATGAAAAACATTGGCCACGGGTAAATTATATTCTTTCGATAATTCGGCCATGGTTTTCAGTACGCGGGGTAATTGTTTGCGAGGGATGGTGCCATCCATACAATAATAATCCGGTGCCAGTCGACCCACTGCCGGGAAAGCGGCTTTGCGACCTTTCCAGAAAGTGAGTCGCTCAGCTTCATCTTTTGCTGTGCGCACTTCTGTCGCACCATTATTGTGTAAAACTTCGCGTACTTTTGATACATGTTCTGAGACCTCTTCATGGGTACCATCAAGTTCACAAAGTAAAATGGCTTCAGCATCCAGAGGGTAACCTGCATGCACGAAATCTTCAGCCGCGCTGATCGCCAACTTATCCATCATTTCCAGACCGGCGGGAATAATACCTGCTGCAATGATATTGCCTACGGCTTCACCCGCTTTCACCACATCATCAAAGGCTGCTAGTAAAACCTGAGCACTTTCTGGCTTGGGTAATAATTTAACTGTCACTTCAACAATCACACCCAGCATACCTTCGGAGCCGGTCATCAATGCCAACAAATCATATCCGGCACTATCGAGACCACTACCGCCAATCGTCAGCAGCTCACCTTCAATAGTAATAATCTTTAACTGCTGAATATTATGTACCGTTAAACCGTATTTCAGACAGTGCACACCACCGGAATTTTCGGCCACATTACCGCCGATGGTGCAGGCAATTTGAGACGAAGGGTCCGGCGCGTAATACAGACCGAATTGATCGACCGCCTGTGAAATTGCCAGGTTACGCACCCCGGGTTGCACGCGAGCAATTCGACGTTTTGCATCGATATTAATAATATCTTTAAACTTGGCGAGACTTAACAAAACACCATTGTCTAATGGCAATGCACCACCTGACAAACCGGTTCCTGCACCACGAGCTACAACCGGCACCTCACGTTCATAACACAAACCAAGAATCGATTGAACTTGATCAACCGTATTCGGTAATACCACGATCATGGGTAATTGCCGATATGCAGAAAACCCATCACATTCATAAGGGTGTAAATCTTCGGCTTGATGCAATACAGCCTCTTCAGGCAGTAGTTTTAGTAATTCTTTTAGCAATGAAACTTTATTGCTTGATTGCACATTATTTTTCATATTCATTGCAGTTATTAAGCCTGTTTAGAGGATTTTACAGGCGAGTTAGCATACAGCTCTATTTGATCAGTAATAACCTTATGCCATTGTTTTTGCATCTGCTGTTTAAACTGATAAAAATCATTACTTTGTGAAGAATAATTTCTAGCTTCATCCATGGCTGTCTGTAACAAGCCTGAAAAATAATTTATTTTTCTAATACCATGGGTAACTGCTTTTTGTATCGATGCATCGGAAACACCGGTTGCCCCATGCATAACTAATGGGGTATCTATTATTGATGCAATTTCTTTAATAACATCAAAATTAATATGCGGTTCAGAATGATAAATGCCATGAGCAGTACCGACTGCAATCGCTAAAGCATCAACATGAGTTGCCTCAACGAACTGCTGCGCTTCTACTGAGTCGGTATATGGAATATGTTCTGGACTATCCTGTTGAGTATCAGCAACGCCTTCTTCCCCTGCGATCCCACCTATTTCCCCTTCAACACTTGCATTATAGCGATGACTGATTTCTACAACTTTATTAGTGATACTAATATTTTCCTCGATCGACAACAATGAACCATCAATCATGATGCTGCTAAAACCCAAATCGAGTGCTTGCTTAATCATATCAAGTTGATCCGGAGCAGCATGATCCAGATGCAGTGCCACCGGTATATCCGTTGATTCAATGGCTTTTAATATAGAGGGAACTAATAAAGGTGCCCGAATATCATCAAAGTGACGACTCGCAATGCCTATTATTACCGGTGTTTCTAATGCTTCTGCACTATCTATAATGCTAAACGCCATATCGAGATCTAGAATATTAAAAGAGCCCGTTGCTGAAGCGGAGTCATTGTTTAATAACGGGTTAAGATTTTTTTTCATCACATAACCTTATGCAGTCAGTCGCTTATAAGCAGTTGTTATGCCACTCTCATCACCGACATTTCCAGGAAAAATAACCACTGGCATATCGGGATAACGCGGATGATTTTGCGGACAACGCACCACTGAACAACCCGCAAGAATTTGCCCGACCACTCTCGACGTACGTAAGGCCAGACCATCACTCAATACATCATTCGATGTAATGCCACCCTTGCTAATCAAAAAGCCAGTGCTTGCCGGTAAATTTCTCACCACGTCCATCAAAAAAGCAGACACCTGTTCACCAAAGGCAAGGCGTGTTTGCTGATCATCAAACTGTAATTCTGTGCGGCTGGTATAGATGACCGGTGTAATATTGTTTGCATGACACTGTTCTGCATTTGCAATAATCTCCGCAAGTATCTTGTCTCGTTGTTCAGCAATTTTTGCAACATCGATTTCAATGCCCTGTATACCGTCCTGCTGCAATAAATGATTTAACTGTTGTGTGGTTTTTGTTACATGCGAGCCAACAATAACGGCACCGGCTTTGTCATCACGCACATACTCTCGCATTTTTTCTGCTGCGATGGGTTGTGGTGGCAATTGTGCCAATGCGGTTAACAAGCTTGCGGCACTGCGAAACAGAAAACGTTTTCCTTCTGCCGCCGCCTGCATTAGCTGTGAACAGAAATGATTAAGATCATCCTGTGTTTCGCCATCTACTACACAGCATTGATTATCTTTCAGCGTTAATAAGCGAGATAAGGAATCAGCGCGCACATCCTGCAAAACAAAACGATCAACCTGTGAAGCCCTGATGCGCCCGTCGGTTTTTTCTTCGACATAATCTGGCAAATAACTATGTGCGTAACCGAATACCGAGTCACGAGCAAATTCTGTTTCATGCACAGGTACCGGTTTACCATCTATTACCAGATAATGAATACTATCGATGGTAATGCGTCCGCCTTCAAAAAAGGCGGGCACCATAAAATGCGCATCAAACGGCCCCAACTCTTCGGCGATGATATCCGTTTCTACCGGGTAGTGACCCCGTAAAGTCGAATCAGATCGACTAACCAACAGTGGGTTTATACTATTTCCCTCTGCTTCAAGCTGTTGCAGCGCCTCGCGTAAATTAACGCAAACTTCACGGGTTAAGTCAGCCGCGTCAGTTGCACTCATGCCCCGTGTGTTAGTAAGCACAAAAAACAACGGCGCCGAATCGGTTAAGCCCTGCTTTAATGTTTCCACATCCCAACGGGTCAACAGCAGGCAACTATGCACCGTCTGTGAACCGGTTGGATCATCGTCAAGCACAATGATTTTTGTTTTACTCATTAAAAAATCCTCCATTAATTTCGCTGTTACTGTTAGTAACAGCGAAATCACTCGGCTTAATTATGCAGCTGATTTATTTGCCGAAAAAAAACCATTAATAGAGGCCAGCATTGCATCGGCAGTGATGCCATTAAATGCCATGATCTCTGCAGGTGTCGCCGTCGTTTCACCCCGTTTCCAGCAGAAGGTATCGCGTTTTGGTGCACGTGTACGCAGTAATACAGGCTCCAGTGCGCCACTTGGTCCACCACTTACGGCTAGTAAGGCATCACCGTCAAACAATGCATTAAACTGGTTATCATCCATAAACTTATCATCTGGTTGTGAAACCGTATCCCATGCAATATCCGACGGACGATACAGGCGACGCGGGTTAACAACGGCAACAATGCGTACTTTGTAACCTTCACTTTCCAGTTTATCTTTTGCTTCAAAGACTGGCAGGAAGATCATGTCACCGGTTACCGCAAACACCACTGTGCCTTTACTACCCGACTCGGACTCGTAAATCGTTGCTGCTCCTTCTTCCACCGCCTGACGCGATTCTTCCAACGTCATGTAAACAGGTAATGGGCTTTTTGATGCAATAATTACCATGCTCTTGTTATAACTCTCAGTAGCATATTCATAAGCGGTTTGTATACTATTCGCATCACAGGGAAACAGTGGAAAGCTATTTCCATTACGCATCATCGCTGCAAAATAATTTTCAATTTCCGGGCGTTGATGGGTCCAGCCATTTCGACCTTGCTCTAACGCACCTGCGGTAAACATACAAACCGTCGACGGTGTTTTACGACGCAACTCAGCCATCGCCTGCGCAACTGTTTGCATAATCGGCCAGCCATTGATTGCAAAAGATTCGTACGATAACCAGATAGAACGTGAACCAAACAATGCCAAACCTGCTGCAAAACCGGCACAGGCATCTTCATTTAATGGTTCATACACCTGACCGTTAGGTTCCTGATTGTAGAGTGAATCCTGAGTTGGGTGACGAATTTTTAATACATCGTTAATATTTTTCATTGCCGAGGCTTCGTTACCGTCCGCATTGGTTACCACATAACGTTCATCCGATTTACCCACCTGTCCAACCAGTTCACCCATAGCAGTGGAAGGCACAGCCTTGTCACCTTTCGCAAACTCATTCATCTTCAGTTCGGGTAATGGTGTGAATTGCAGATCGCCTTCAGTCACCACGGTTTTCACAGCAGGGCCACCACCGGCACGACATAAATTATCACGCACCAGTTGCCATGCTTCAGCTGGCAATGCGCGACGCTTCAAGCCCTCAATAATATGGGGTTGATCCAGTGTGTCGGCCGGATATAAATTGTGTGACTTGGCACCCACTGTATGTACACCGGTACCTTTCAATTGCTTGATAATGAAAGCGGTCAACTTTCCACCCATGGCCGATTTAGCTGCCGCATCAACACCCTGTAAAACAGCTTTGGTAAAAGCGAGGCGCTGTGTTAATGAAAAATAACTGCTGTCGACATAAGCACCTTGCTGATCACTGTCATCAAAATCTTTGGCATCAATCAGGATTACTTCTTCAAATCCGTGACCTGTCCAGTATTCGATCATTTGTTGATTATCATGCAAAGACACCATCGAATGATGTTCCTGGGAGTAGCCATTCCAGATCAAACAAGGTAAAAAATTGGTCACATCCGGATAAGCCGTATGGAAGTGCATCATCGAATTCAATACATAGGGCTCGCCCATGCCGCCATCACCGATGGTCACCGGAAATAATTTATCACTATGCAGGTAAGCGCCCGCCATCGCAAAGTGCTGCCCTTGGCCAAGTGGACCCGCTGGCGCTAACAAACCTGGAATCGCACCTGACAGATGCCCCAGCAAACCATCCTGTTCACGGAAGCGCTGCATCATGTCATCCATATTATGAATGCCCATGTCTTCCAGCGAACTGTCGAGGAACATAGAAGAATAATAACCCGGTGCGTGATGGCCTACTTCAGTTACGATATTAGTATGACCGAGCATCATCAGTGAGGCATGGGTATCTGCGCTAGAAGCATAGCCGCCGGGGTGACCACTGCCCTTGGAACCTGTCACCTGAAGTGTAAGATAACGCAGCGCATCCGCTGCCAGTAAAGTCTGATAAACACTGTCGTCATCAGCACTGTTATTAATCGCACTCTGGCCTTCTGCAATGACTGCCTGAGCAGCATGCTTGTCGAAATCAGGCCACTTCTCACCGAAATGCTGAATACCCTGACAAAAATCTGGAATATTGGAATTGTTGCTGTTCATGCTGCTCATGGGGAAAACCTCACTCAATTAAATTCCCATATTTTTCATAATGCAATTCTTATTTCACATTATGAAATATGGGTAACCAAAAAAAGCGGTGGTCATTTGTCCACCGCTACATTTAATACTTGTGCAAACCTTATCCTAGACTTTATAATTTTACAATACACAATCGTTTTCACAATATGAAATTTGGAGCCCCATGTCATCAATACAGGTCATTGATCGCAGCGCTAGCTTACTAGACGCTATTAGCCAATACGAAGACCCCGTTAGCCTGAAAATACTGTCTGCCGACAGTGGCCTGCATCCATCCACCGCATTCCGCATCCTGGCCGCCTTAATGGAAGCCGGTTTTGTAAACAAGGATACCGCCGGACATTATATGTTGGGTAATAAGCTGGTACGCCTTGCAAGCAAAGTCCGTCGCGGTGTTGACCTCAGGGAGCTGGCGCTGGATATCATGCAAACACTGCGTGATGAAATTCGTGAAACCGTTAATCTCACCGTGCGAGAAGGCGATGAAGTCGTCTATATCGAACGCGTCACAGCCAAGCGCATGATGCGCGTCGAACAGGTCATCGGCAGCCGCGCCCCCTTACACGTTACCGCGGTGGGTAAACTCATGCTGGCTGAACTGGGTGAGCATTTTATTCACGCCTACGCCAGTCGTAGCGGACTTAAACCCTATACGCCACATACTATTACCACCGAACCTGATCTAATCAATATTAGTCAACAAGTGCATAGCCAGGGTTTTGCCTACGATAATGAAGAAGCCGAAGAAGGTGTCGGCTGCATTGGCGTATTGATTTATGACAGTAGCAATAACGTGGTCGCCGGATTATCGATATCAGCACCGATTGAGCGCCGCAAAGAGGAATGGGTAAAACTGGTGAAAGACGCGGGTAAGAAAATTTCTGAACGACTGGGTGCATGATGCAGTAAACACTTTTACATACAATATAGTTAATCATAGCGCTTTAATTACTTCGTAAAATACGAATAATACAGTAATAATAATCGACTTTTTCATAACTTTAAAAAGACCTAATCTATTTCGCAACCACCTGAGGTGGCTAACATGGATGTAACTGCGCTGGATTAACCACAGCCCAACAATGTAACGACACACGATAAATAGAACTAATTTGAGATAGTTACTATGCCATTAGTTAACATGAAAGATATGCTTCAACACGCCTACGATCACGGTTATGCCGTTGGTGGCTTCGATCTGGTGAACCTGGATTTTCTGCAAGGCATTCTGGATGCAGCAGAACGATCCCACTCCCCAGTGATCCTGAGTCTGGCGGAATCTCACTTCGAATACTTTGATTTTGAGTTAGTGATGCCGGCGGTAGAGACGGCTGCAAGACGCGCCACCGTGCCAGTGGCCATTCACCTGGATCATGGCGCCAGTTTGGAGTCGGCAGTGCAGGCAATTAACCTGGGCTGTAATGGTGTGATGGTAGATGCTTCACATGCAAATTTTACTGAGAATACTCGCATTACTAAATCCGTGGTCGACATCGCCCATGCTTGCGGTATACCGGTAGAGGGCGAGTTGGGTTATGTGCCCGGTGTCGAAGGTGAAGATGCTGAACGCCACCCCGGTGATGTGGCTTATACCTCAGTGACAGAGGCCAGTGCCTATGTCGAACAAACAGGCGTGGATTTTCTCGCCGTTTCCATTGGCACTGTACATGGGCGTATGCAAGGCAAGCCGAAGCTAGACTTTAAATGCCTGAAACAAATCAACGAAACATTGGGTATCCCATTAGTAATCCATGGTGGTACCGGGCTGAGTGATAATCAATTCTGTCAGCTGATCGCCAATGGAGTCAGCAAAATAAACTACTACACAGCTCTATCGGATGCAGCGGCAATACAGATTGGAGAGAATATCGGCACAACAGCTGTAAACAGAGGTTATACCGGACTACTGGAAAATACCCGTAACGTTATCGCCGCTAAGGTTGAACGCTGCATGCACCTGTGGGGTTCGGCTAACCGCGCTGCCGAAGTATTAAATCAATGCCAGCCCTGGAACTCAGTTGAACACCTGATTATCTACAATGTAGAGGAAAAGGACAAAGTCACAGCAGAAACCATGATGACTAAAGGCCGTCGAATCCTGGCCGCTATTCCGGGAGTGCGCAGAGTATTTACCGGCAAAGCGGTGAAAGTAGATGCCAGTTATCGTTATAGCTGGCTTATACGCTTTTGCCACCCAGAGGTGATTGACAGCTACCGTGAACATCCAGCCCATGTCGCCTTTGCTAATAAACAATTTCGGCCCATCGCCAGCGAGCGCATTAGTATCGACTACCTGTCTCTGGATTCGCAGTCAGACGGAGGCAGGTAGTTTCGATTTGGGCTGGTTACTATTCTAATCAGGCAGTAGCGAGCTTGCAGTTGCTGAGACAATAAATGCATTGACGCATCGATTTTTTTACATTTACATGCTTCATCATCGATTCATTGAGTCATACCACTATATACCTTATGAGCACTCCAGATATCACATGAAAAATACTCACGCCCAACAATTATCTAGCCACAAACCTCGACCCATGATTGACCTGCTGGTAAGCATTGTCATTCCCTCAATAATCCTGATGAAATTCAGTAGTGATGACGCACTTGGAGCAACGGCTGCTCTGATAACAGCACTGGCGTTTCCTCTGGGCTGGGGATTATTTGAACTATTCAAATACAAAAAATTTAATATGATTGCACTGCTCGGATTGATCAGTGTGGTATTAACCGGAGGCATTGGCCTGCTGCAACTTGATTCACAATGGTTAGCGATTAAAGAAGCCGCTATTCCCGGATTAATGGGTGCGGTCGTGCTGATCTCCACTCGTACTCGCTATCCGTTAATCAGAACCCTGTTGTATAACCCGGCTTTATTAAATGTTGAGAAAATCCAGCAGAAACTGGATGATCTTGGTAACAGCGCTGCCTTTGACGCTCGCCTGTTAAATGCCACTTACCTGCTAAGTGGCACCTTTTTCTTTTCGTCGTTAATGAATTATATCCTTGCCAGGTGGATTGTCACCAGCCCAAGTGGTAGTGCCGCTTTTAATGAAGAACTCGGGCAGATGACCCTGATGAGCTATCCAGTGATCGCCATCCCTTCCATGTTAATGATGATGGCTATCTTCTATTATCTATGGCGGACTATCCATGGAATGACGGGACTGTCGCTGGAAAAAATACTGATTTCACTTCAACCGAAGCAAGGTGACTGATGACGGTGATGCGCATTCATTTAAAAGCATTCATTGAACAGCCTCGTGTACAGAACAGTATTATTATACTGATTTTAATCAATGCGGTATTGCTGGGTCTGGAGACATCATCAACGGTAATGAACACAGCTGGGCCGTTTATTATTGCACTCGATCAGTTGATTCTCACCGTGTTTGTGGTGGAAATCAGCCTGCGCATATATGTGTATCGTCATGCTTTCTGGCGAGATCCCTGGAGCCTGTTTGATTTTACCGTGGTCGCTATTGCGCTGATCCCCGCTTCCGGCCCTTTCGCGGTATTACGAACCTTGCGGGTATTGCGTGTTTTGCGCCTGCTAACGATGGTTCCTTCTATGCGCCGAGTCGTGGGAGCGTTACTGGATGCTATTCCAGGACTAGGCTCAATCGGTCTGATGCTGTTAGTCTTTTATTATGTGTTCGCTGTCATCGCCACCAATCTTTTTGGTGTTGCCTATCCAGAGTGGTTCGGCACTCTGGGCGACTCATTCTATACCCTGTTTCAGATCATGACTCTGGAAAGCTGGTCCATGGGCATAGTTCGCCCAGTAATGGAGACTTTCCCCCTTGCCTGGGCCTTTTTTGTCCCTTTCATTATGGTTGCCACCTTTACCATGCTGAACCTGTTTATCGCTATTATCGTGAGTGCCATGCAAAATTACAGTGAGGCAGAACATCAGGAAACGGTACAGGCGCTACAACAGACGCAAGAACATATTGAGACCGATCTTCATAAAGAAGTGCAGTCGTTACGAACCGAAATCATAGAACTGAAACAACTACTGGTAGAAGATCGGCAAAGCCATTAGAATTGCCCTGCTTCAACAAACTAACTTTTATTTAGAGATGAGCCATATATTTTTTCATTACAGTCCTTTTTTTCTGCTGATCATTGTGTTGTCAGCTTGTTCTGAGCTACCTTATAACAACCTGGATAATAAGCAGTTGAAAACCATGCTTGAGCAAAGCGTGCCTATTTATGATGTGCGACGCCCTGATGAGTGGCGCCAAACCGGTATAATCGAAGGTAGCCAGCTGCTAACTTTTGTTGACGCAAGAGGACAGATAAAGTCAGACTTTCTGTCTCGCTTCACTTCTGCTGTGGGTAAGAATGATCCCGTTATTCTGATCTGCCGCACCGGCAACCGCACCAGTCAACTGGCTCGTCACCTGGTCGAGAAAATGGGTTTTACCCAGGTTTATAACGTACGCAATGGCATTACTCGATGGATCAGTGAAGACCAGCCGATAAAACATCTATAATAAATAACGACGATAATTTTGTCGTCGTGGAACAAATACCAGAAAATGATAATCTAGAGGCGTATCCATTCTTGACTAATATTCTTAGCATAGTAACGCCTGCTAACTACCCATTGGTAAATAAAAAATATCACATTAGAAAAAAGAGCACTGCACCCTGTTGAAGTTTATAAAGATTATAATTCCACATCTGAGAGTATACAAAATACCAGTTACAAGGTAGATTTAGAGCTTAAACGATTGAAAACATGTCTATGAATCACGAATACATTTATGACATGTATCTACTTAGGCAGTATGTATATTTTAATCAATTTTCATAGATAACAAGTTAATGACTATTAACTTTTTAATAATTATTAAACAAAGAATTTTCTATGGTCACCTGGTCCAAAATTCTGTTAAAGTAGATTCAAATAAGGTAAATACAAAATTTACTAATCATTAACATTTTTTCTTTGGGGATAACATTTCAAATGAGTAATTTCGATGTATTTAACGGCGATGCAGATGGTATTTGTGCACTACATCAGATGCGCCTGGCTAAGCCATTAGAGAGTACACTTATTACAGGTGTGAAGCGCGACATTAGCTTACTCAAAAAAGTACAGGCTGAAGCGGGTGATCAAATTCTGGTGCTGGATATTTCACTGGATAAAAACCGTGAAGACCTACTGAGACTGTTAGAGACGGGTACTGAAATTGAGTATTTCGACCACCATTTTTCCGGGGACATACCTGAAAACAATAATCTTCAGGCAACTATAAACACTGACCCGAACACCTGTACCAGCCTGTTGGTAAATGAATTTTTAAAACAGAAATATCTTGCCTGGGCGGTTACTGCCGCATTTGGTGATAACTTACACCAGTCTGCTATTACTGCGGCTAAACCCTTAAACCTGAGCGAAGCCAGACTCAAGCAATTAGAGCTACTGGGTACCTGTATTAACTATAATGGTTACGGTTCCTCTCTTGATGACCTTATTTTTACACCTGAAAATTTATATCAAAAAATAAGTCACTATAAAGACCCATTCGATTTTATTGAAACGGATGCAAATTACCAACAGCTGGAAAGTGGTTATATTGAAGATCTGGCTCAGGTTGAAATTACCAAGCCTGTTTATGAATCCACCTCTCACAGTGTCACTATTTTGCCTAATGAAAAGTGGGCTCGCCGTGTCAGCGGGGTTTATGCCAATCAGTTAGCCACCCAAAATCCGGATCGCGCCCATGCAATGCTCACTCAACAAAATGGTGAAAGTTTTGTGGTGAGTGTGCGCGCACCTTTAAATAACAAAACCGGTGCGGATGAATTATGCCGACAATTTGAAACCGGTGGCGGCAGAAAGGCCGCGGCTGGCATCAATAAATTACCGGCAGCTGACTATGATTTATTTGTCGGGAAATTCACACAGGCTTTTGGGTAGAGCAA
>Ga0316207_10000544_pt1 | contig 58373 bp, 51 predicted proteins | sample 6weekpyrite_MG_FD_204943 | JGI IMG/M metagenome (GOLD analysis project Ga0316207, IMG submission 204943) | Microbial mat bacterial communities from mineral coupon in-situ incubated in ocean water Damariscotta River, Maine, United States -... | ecosystem: Environmental > Aquatic > Marine >...
AGCACCATGCTTCGTTAATTGCTGAACTTCGCACTCATCAGCGAAACATCGCGCTTGGCGATCAAAAAGCCATAGATGATGAATTGTCTCACCTTAATGACTGGTTACTAGAACACATTAAACATGGTGACAGAGATTATGCTAATTACTTAATTAATAATGAAAGCTACCAAAATTCAATAGCGCCTAGTAGTAATGTGGTATCAATAGCAACACAGCGTAGTTTGCGACAAGCTTAAACAAAATTTGAGTTAAGTATCGATATACCTGTAAGGATGAGCATTAAAAACTTTAGCGTATTACTCTCTAAAGTTTTTCTTAGCAGCCATTTTCTTAAAGGTATCAGGAAATAAACGCGCAATCGTTGGCGCCCAGCCACTGATACCTTTGCCGATAACCACTTCACTTTTGTCATGTTCTATAGCTTTTACTATTTTTCTAGCGCAATCATCAACGGCAATACCGTGTTTGATAGAGCCTGCAACTTTGCCAAACTGGCTACCATCAGCAAGCATAGCGTTAACAGATATATTAGTTTGTACAAAACCAGGACAGATAGTTAGCACTTGCAAACCATTAACCGACTCTTCTGCGCGTAAACAATCCATATAACCAATAATAGCGTGTTTTGAAGCGCTATAACCTGACATACTTTTGCCGCCTACTTTACCAGCAACTGACGATACAGTGACAATCATGCCTTTTGTAGGCTTACTACTTGATAACATACTTGGTAAAACCGCTTGAGTCATAGCTACGGTGCCAAAATAGTTAACTTCCATCACTTGCCTTTGCACATCAAGCTTAGTTTCTCGCGCACTGCCCCGCTGTGATATGCCGCCATTATTGACTAAGATATCAACACTGCCATGTTCGTTAATATGCTCAGAGACAATACTGCTAACCTGCTCTGCATCAGCTAAATCTAAAGGCACAATTAAATGGCGTTCGCTGTTAGCCAACTGCGTCTTTAATAAGGTAAGCTTTTCTTTATTTCGCGCTGATAAAACGAGTGATGCTCCCTGTTTGGCGCATTCTATTGCCAATGCTTCGCCAATACCTGAAGATGCACCAGTGATCCATATTTTTTTATTATTAATATTCATTGGCTACTTTACTTTAGTGGTTATGTTTAACACCTAACAATTCACGAACTGACTGTGCTATTTCTTCTATACGACTCGCTTCAACAGGGGCAATAAAAATAGTATCATCCCCAGCCAATGTGCCTAAAATCCCCGCAGATTCGCCCATACTATCAAGCATTCGTGAAATCAGCGGTGCGCCGCCAATGCCTGTTTTTAAAATAATTTGCATACCGTTGTGTTTAACACTTAACACAACTGATTCAATTGAATGTTTTGATTTAGGCACCGCTAATTCATCAGGCAAAATATAAATCATTTCATTGTTGGCATTTCGGGTTTTCACTGCCCCTAATTTTGATAACAAACGCGATATTTTCGCCTGTGACATATTATCAAAGCCTTGCTCTGACAATGCCTCAGCTAATTCACCTTGCGAGCCATAACATTGCTCTTTTAACAGGCGTTTAAAAGCTTGCACCAAATTTGATTCATTTTGTTTTCTAAGTGTGGTCATTGGAATGACATCTCGCAGTAGCTGTAAAGTACAATAATATTGACACTATTCTACACGAAACCAAGACAATTGGCATAGCTTGCTTGACTGTACATACGTACTAACGCAAACTGCTCAGGTCTACCATGTTATTAACACAAAAATAACATTTAATATCGTGTTAAATACCACATTAAATATCGAGAATTATCAATATGAAAAAAACAGCATTATCATTACTTGCCGCTGTCTTAGCCATAGGCTCAAGTTCAGTACTCGCTGATGAAGGCATGTGGCAACCCAACCAGTTGCCCACTATTGCCAAACAATTAACCAAAGCAGGATTAAAACTCAACCCAAATGACTTAACCGATTTAACTGGTTTTCCGATGGGAGCCATTGTCAGTTTAGGTGGTTGTACTGCCTCTTTTGTTTCTGATCAAGGATTAGTTGCCACTAACCATCATTGTGTTTACGGCTCAGTGCAATATAACTCAAGCGCAGAAAACAACTTGCTTGAAAATGGTTTTTTAGCTAAATCGTTCAAAGAAGAGTTACCTGCAACACCCGGTAGCCGAATTTATGTTACTGAGGAAATCAACGAAGTAACTAAGTTAGTTAACGCTGGCTTAACGGATGCGATGTCGGGTACTGAGCGTTATAAAGCCATAGATAAAAACTCAAAAACCTTAGTTGCTGAATGTGAAAACGACGACAGATACCGTTGTAGCGTAGTCAACTTTCACGGTGGTTTGGAATATTATTTATTTAAACAGTTAACTATTCGCGATGTCCGTTTAGTACATGCGCCAGCCAGCAGTATTGGTAAATACGGCGGCGATATTGATAACTGGATGTGGCCACGTCATACCGGTGATTATGGTTTTTACCGTGCTTATGTAGGTAAAGACGGTCAACCAGCAGACTTTCACAAAGACAACGTGCCTTATCAACCAAAACATCACTTAAAAGTGAATAAAAGCAGTGTTGATGAAGGTGACTATATTATGGTCTTGGGCTACCCCGGCAGAACAAACCGTTACCGCACCGCTTATGAAGTTGAAAACCAGTTCACTTGGGTTTATCCACAAGCAAAAGCTTACCGAGAAGAAGTAATTGATCTTATTCACAACAACTCAGCAGTAGGTAGCGAAGCACGTATTAAATATGAAAGCACCTTAGCTGGTCTAGCAAATTACGCGAAAAATTATGGCTCTATGATCCACAGTTACAACAAGGGCACATTTTTAGCGCGCAAACAAAGTGTTGAATCTAAACTATCAGCATGGTTAAACAGCGATGACAAGCGTAAAGCACAGTATGGCCAAGCACTAACTGGTTTGAACAAACTGCTTAAAATGGATAATGCCCAACAAGCCCGCGATTTAATTTTAGGCTATTTGCGCTACAGCAAAATGCTAACAACTGCCAATAGATTGCATAGATTAGCCATTGAAAAACAAAAGCCTAACCTAGAACGCGAAAGTGGCTATCAAGAACGAGATATTGCCCGTTTTGAACAAAGCATGAAAGCCGTTAATCGCCGTTATGATGCTAAAATAGATCAAGAAATTATTGTTGCTATGCTAACGCATTATGTCGCTTTACCTAAAGCAGAGCGTTTAAGTTCAATTGATCAATTTTTTGGTTTAACTAATAGTACGGCTAGTAACTTTAACGAGAAAAAGCTTCGCAAAAAATTAACCAAAATGTACAAAAAAACCAAGCTTGATAACCAAGAACAACGTTTAGCATGGATGGATAAAAGTGTTAGCGATTTTGAAAAAAGTCATGATCCCTTTATTCAATTAGCAGTAAAAAGCTATAAACAACGCCAAGCCATTGAAGATAAAGCTAATGAGTTAGCGGGTAATATTCAAACTTATCGTCCTAAATACATGGCTGCGTTAATTGCTTATTTTAACGATAATAACTTACCCGTATATGCCGATGCTAATAGCACATTGCGCATCACTTACGGTAATGTGAAAGGTTACTCCCCACAAGACGGTTTAACGGCGACACCTTACACCACGCTTGAAGGTATTGTTGCTAAAGACACAGGAATAGCTCCTTTTGACGCGCCCAAAAAGCAACTTGAGCTAATTAACAATAAACACTATGGCGAGTATGCTAAAAAATCACTCGGCTCAGTACCGGTTAATTACCTTGGCACCTTAGATATTACAGGCGGTAATTCAGGATCGCCAACCCTCAATGACAAAGCTGAATTTGTTGGCCTTGTATTTGATGGTGTATACGAGAGTATTATTGGTGATTGGGATTACGACACCAAATTGAATCGCTCAATTCATGTTGATATACGTTATATGCTTTGGGTTATGGAGCATGTTGATGGCGCCACTAACTTGATTGAAGAAATGGATATTGTTGAGTAGTAAAATTATTTAATAATCTCCAAATTAGAAAAAATCCGGCAATATGCCGGATTTTTCATTTAAAAGGTATAAGTACTGAAAATCATTTCTTCGCCTTCTTAAGCACTCCATCCTCTTGTTGTTTTTTTACCTGTCGCTTCTCAACAATGAAAGTTTCAATAGTTTTTTCTACATAAGGATCAGGGCTAAACATTTGCACTAGCACACCAAAAGCAATGGCAACACCACGTCGTTTTTTAGCAAAACGGATTAATAGCTTAGCGATAAGCGCGGACATAATAAATACTAGCCAAGGTGCTAGTACAATATAGAAAGCATTTTCCATATTAAATTTCCTAAAATAATTGAGAGGTTCCTTCAGCTTGTAAAGGACATTATTCTTAGTTCAATTAATTTAAGAAAGTTGAGAGGTTATGTTTTGTTGCTCTGCATGAGCACTGATGTGATTTTGAAAGTAAGGTTTTTTCAATGCTCTAATTGTGCGAAAAACTTTGCATTGCTTTTGCAAAGAACAAATGTAAGCAGCATTAACCCAAACATTCACTAGTGCGCCACGATACTCATCAACTAAATCTATCGACAGCTTTAGTTCGTCAATAAAGTGAACAACAATTCGAGATTGAAACAATTCAGCTAGACTATTGCTAGTTTTGATATGGCTAGTTTTGTTAATAACACGACTATCGAAGGGTGAATCTTGAGATGTAGAGCCCTTAACAAGCAAAGAAGGTATGGCTTGATTAGCATTAAGCAAAGAAGATAAAGGAATAGCTAAAGCCGTTTGCATCGTCAAAGCGGAGCTAAGAAGGATTAAAAATTTTATCCAAAATTGTTGCAAACTACCCTCCTTTAAATGAATCATTCTAAAATAAAATTAGCCTATTAATAAACATATGGTTTCTATATGAATTTTCAAGGCTACTTTCAATTTTTAAAAATACTCATGTTCAACGGTAGGAGATTGACCCTAAATCTTTTCAAATAACATCACAAAGCGATCCGTTTTTCGGCGCATTTTTGCATCAAACACTATTTTAGTATGATCGTCGGCAGTATTTTCTAATAGTGCTGATGTTTTAAGCAATTTAAAACCACGTTTTTCTAAATCCGCTTTCACAAAAGCACCATCTATTCTATGCAATGTTTTAACATCTTTTATACCACTATTTGCTGCAGCATCATGGTCAATAACCAATAACTTTCCACCTACCTTCAACGAGTTAAGCACTTGCGGTATTACTTCATCAGCTGTGAAGTTCCACCCTTCTTCTTTAAAAAACATGTCATGGTAACCTAGCACTAAAAAAGCACTATCATATTTTTGTTTGGCTAATTTAAGATCGTCTGCCTCACTCAAAAGGTAGGTAACATTGTTAAGTCGATCATTGGCAAGTCGCTTCTTAAGCGTCTTTTCAGCATATTTGAGGTAAGCTTTTGGTATTTGTAAGGTTACTTCGCCTTTGTCACCAACTACGCGCGATAACAGCTCAGAGTAATAACCGCCGCCGGCTAATAAATCCAAAACCTTATCCCCATGATTGACACCAGCAAAATTGATAATTTCTGCAGGCTTACGCCCAGCATCTTGCTTCATGTCATCAGCACTTCGCCCCGATAGATCTAGACTTTTTGCAAAAAGCGTCGAGCTTGATATAAATAAACTTGCAGTAAAAAATAAAATAAATGTTTTTCGTATTGAGGTAAATTTCATGTGGTAGTCACTCTTGTTAATTGTCTAGAGGAGTTTATACATGTGTATTTTTCCAGCAATACTAACTTTGTTTCAAAGTGTGTAACTATTGAATCAAAGACTGCCACTGCTCCATCGCATCAGCTTGTCCATTTTTAGCTTTAATATATAAATTCAGTAGTCGTAGCTCATGGCATTGTTTTTCTTCCGTTGGCTCAGCCAACACTTCAATTAATGACACACCAGAGCGCTGCTGAAACTCTAAAAAGCATGCTTTAAAATCAGCAACTGTAGTGCAAGTTTTTGACTGACCTTGATAGGCTGAAATAATGTGATGAACATCAAAATTTTCATCATTACAGTGATAAATATTACCATCACCACTTTTACCTAAATGAAAGATATTATTACGCATATAAATAATCGTTACGTCTGTTTTATCTTTTAAAAAGTGGATCAATTCATTTAACTGAAAATGGAAACCACCATCGCCAACAATAACAACAGCTCGCTCTTGCTGTGCTTGGCCACTAACCGATTGCTCTTTAAGACGCTGCGTTACCACACGCGCATAAGGCAATGCAGTACCCATTGCGCCATACCAAGGATTTGTTAGCCAAGAACGACCTAAACTAGACCCCCGAACTTTTAAACTGTAGCTAGAAAAATATGAATTACCTACTTCAGGTAAATACACCAGTGGCAGCTGTTGCTGTGCTTGTATTTCATTTAATGTTAATGCAAGGTTATTAAAATCAATTTTATCCGTAGCAAGTACAGGAGTAGTTTTTCTTGTCAGTGGTTGAAAATCAAAGCTTTTAAGATCAATAGTTAACAATAATTCAAAGACTTCTATTAAATCTTTTTCTAACAATGAACCACCTTTTAGCATGGTTTTGTTATCAAAGTGCTCTATTTTGTGCGTCCCCGTCAAAAAAGCAACATTACAATCTTGCGCGAAAATACTGGTAGCAACATCAATAACATAATCGACTTTTTGTTCAATATAGTCTCGTCCTGCTGTTTGCGTGAAAACACCATTATAGGCACCTAAACACAAGGGTTGATACTCATCAAAAAGCCCCTTGGCAAACCATGTTGTTGCATAGGGAATGTTGAACTTATGGGCAAATTCCACAATAAGCTGCTTAAGTTTATTGTTATGTTTTAACTTATCACCTATATACAAAAGTGGATTTTTAGCCTGTTTAAGTTTGTTAACAATGTTAGCAACCACAAGTTCACTACCCGCTAGTACATTACCTCCACAACAAATTTTATCGACTGAATTGGGGAGTTTTATCGGTTGAGTTTTAGCTGAAATTTGATCGCGCGGCACTTCTATAAATACCGGCTGCTTGTTTTTATAAGCTTGTGCCACTATTTGATAAAAACGCTGTCCGGCAAGGTTAGGATGCCCTACAAGTCGTTGACCCTGCAATCTTTCAACTTGCATACCTAAGGCAGAAAAGGCGGCTAGGGCATTGTCATATTCAGCTTTCCATGAGGCATTAGGGTGAATGGTATGGTGAATAGCCATTTGGTTAACTTCACTTTCAGCCGGAGCGCCGGAAATAAAAACTACGGGCAAACTTTCTGTCACCGCCAAAGCTGCCGCACTAGTACAAGGTAAACTACCAACCATGTAAGTCGTTAAACAAAAACCCATGCCATCAATTTCGGCTTGAGCACAGGCAGAAAAGCCCGCATGCATTTCATTACTTGATGGACAAATATCAATATTTTCATCTAAGGCGGCAATAATGTTTGCCGCAAAATCACCACCAACACCATAAATATGTTTGCCACCAAAGAAGCTGATAACCTTTGCCATGGTTTCGCCTAAGCTCGGTAACTGCTCGTTGTATTCTTTACCAAAATTCATTTCGTACGACATTATTTTCTCGTTGTTAACATGTATAGGTATAACCGTTATTGGCGGTTACTTTAACGGGAGAAAAACATCAGTACGTGATCGAGATCAAGCTTTTACATTAAGCTCGAAAGGTTAGTTGTTTTAAGGTGTTAGCGCTTGTTTACAGTGTTTGTAAACAAGCTTGTTGTGATATTGATCTCAATACTGTCCGTTTACCCTTATTATTCGGAGGCGTAATATATTTCTTCTGCTCCATCTTCATAATTAAACAAGCAGCTTTGTTATAACCAATATTTAGCTTTCTTTGCACACTGCTGATACTTACATATTGTATACTAATCACAAAAGTTAAAGCTTCAGTAAAAAGAATATCTTCTTTGTTTAAATTACCTTCACTTTTCATATGTGTTTTTGATCTTTTTAAGAATATGATCAAGCTCTCCTGCCTCTAACGCTTTAATCAATAGCTTAATCAATGATGGTATTTCACTTATATCATTAACTGAAATGGCCTCTTTACTAGGCTGTAGCTCTATGGCTTTATTAAAATACCGAACTTCAAAAACATATTTATCATTATGTTTGTAAAACCATGGATTAACTTTTTTGGGTTTTAACAGCAGACTTCTTGCTTGTGTTTCAGGATCTGTTTCCCACTGTTCATTGTAAGTAACGTATCGCTCGCCATTAAGTAAGCATTGAACCATCTCCTTTTGCTCCTCTAAGTTTTTTATTATTCGATTTCTAATTTTTATCAACAGATCATTTTTGAGTTTATCCGGTTTCTCTATCATGGTAAGTGAGCTTAAATAGCTTGGCATTAACCGTACTCTCAACATTATTAGATTGTTTCGCTAAAACAATCACATCTTAGGGGCATTCTATTTGAGGAGGCGACATGTCATGTCGTGAAGTAGCTTAAAGTTGGTTTAAGGTATTTAAAAAACAGAGTTGAATTTGTTGTCCCCATTAAATAAAGTGCTAGTCCAAATGAACCTGCCACTGAAGAGTTTATGTCAGGATATTGAAAAATCATTAATTGAGGTGGGTTGTACTCAAGCCGCCTATTTTGGCTCTGTTGCCACTAAAAAAATAGATCAATACTCAGATATTGACCTAATTATTTGTGCTGATAAAAAAATGGCAGAGAAGTTTATTCATCATTTAGATCAATATAAGCCAATAGCCCTCTATCTACCATTTGAGAGTAGAGAGCCTGCTGGGCGATATTGGTTTACGGGATTGCCTCTATATTTGAAACTTGACTTTAGTTTTCATGATAGTGAGGAATATCAAATTTTATTAATAAAAGGAAATACCATTATAACAGGGCGATTAAAACGTATTAATTTATAATCAGCAATATGTGTCATTGCGGTCTGAAAGCGACTAATAAATTACCATAAGAAAATGATTTGCTTTTTGAATTCACTCTATGCGGAGTATCCCATATTTGGAAGTGGTAACTAAAATCTTCAGTTAGCTCTTTACCTTCACTATCATTTTTCAAAAAGCTTATTATTTTATTAACTTTTAGAGAAACTTCATCAATGCTAATACAATCACTTGGTGACCTAATTGATAAAATTAATATGCCTAAATTTTCAATCTTTTTATCTATATCAGCCAAAAACTCAATACTTTTTAACTGATTAGTAATTTCTTCAATGACATTACTAATAATTGAATCTGATTGACCTTTTATTGTCATACGACGATATTTCATTTCGATAGCGATTATTTTCTTACGTGAGACCAATGCTAAATCCAAATGACCTTTCCCACTTGATGTACCACTGCGTTTGATAGTAACCTCAGAGCAAGGAAAATAATCACTATTTGATAATATATACGCTGATTCAACAGCTTGATTAAATATAGGGGCTATGCTTATTTCCTTGCCAGCACTAGGAAGAAAACTCCAATGAGGAATGATCTTTTTAATCCATTTTTCATTATATAAATTTGATATTTCGTTTACTTTATCTAAGAGAGGCTCAACCACCTCTAAAGATTTGCTGTTACCTTTTCTACCCGTTAATTTACGATTGAGTTCTAACATATCCATAATTGTCCCTTAAATAAAAATTTAGTTTAATTGTTTTTCCATCTCATCTATCAAAACAGCAGGCTCTTTCACTTTAGCCCACTTACCATAGCCAGTTAAGAAATGAATCAAATCAAAACTGATATTCACTGTAGCTGATATGTCAGCCCACCTCATGTCGTCATCCAACCAAGTAAACGTTTGATCTTCAGAAAGTTTATTCTCACTTAATAAGCTAGCCAAAGGACCACCAGCTGTCAATTCTATTTTCTGTAGCTCATCACTTAAGTTAAACCCGGATGCATTACTCTTAAAATATGCAGATAAATCACTTTGAGCCGGTTTAAACCTTTTTAAACTTTCTTCAACCTTTTTCATTTTATTTAGTTTAAAGAGCTGAAATTTATTGGGTGACTGTTCTTTAGTTGCGACAAGATATTGAATATAGTCTCGAACAATTAGACCATGGGGGTTTAAGCTATATTCAATTGATGGTTGACCCCTTCTTTTCTCATAAGTTAACGTTATATGGCTTTCTCCTAACACCGCATCATAAATCTGTTCTCTAATAGTTTCATTTATGGGTTGTCTAATTAAGGGATAGCCACTGGGTAATATACTTATTTTATCTTGCCAGTTAACGAATTTATTCATCTTATTCAGAACTTGCTTCGCCTTTTCAAATCTTGGCTCTAATTGATTAACATTGCTTTGAGGCAGTGTATGACTCAGTTGTGTATAGGCCACAGACAGCAAAAGTGCCTCTGATGGCAGCATATTAGGTAAAAGCTCGGTATTGTTTTTGTCGTAAGACCATTTATCACCTTCAACCTCTTTAACTCTTTTTAGACCCATTATGTCTTCTAGTTTTATCAAATCACGTTCAATTGTTCTTTTTGAAGTACTGAAACCTTCGGCGATTAGTTTTTCATATAAATCTATTGTAAAGACAGATGACGGCGATTTAGGGATCATTTTCAACATTGAAATTTGACGAAGTATGGTGCTTGTATTCATCGAAAGTGGCCTTTAGATTTGATAATGATTAATACTAACATCATTTGCGACATATAATGTCGCAGATTACCAACCCTAACAGATAACCATGCGACACTATTTGTCGCTTAAAGATTTAAACTAACAACATCTAACCAATACGAGGTTGTTATGGCAATTATTAAAAAGAAATCTAGCAGAGTTAAGCAAATACAGAAGAATATTCCTAGCAACCAATACATGCCACTTGCACTATATTTAGTCCAACGTCTATACAACGCATGTACCCTTATTGACATTGAGAAGGATTTGGCACTCGATGAATCCTACCTTAGAGGGTTGTTTTTAGCTGCTGGTATGCCTAAATCTCTAATTAGAACAATTAATATGCTAGGTAAAAAACAAGTTGATTGGATTTCAGGGCAAATAACTAAAATAAATTTTAGCTACCTTAAGGCTCAACCGTGCTTTATTAATTTATATCGCCTATCAAGACAATGCCAAAATTCTCGCCTTGCGTTTCGTTTATATCTCTTTTGTTATTTAAAGTTAGTGTGTGAGCCTTTAAACGACATTTCTCTCCATTTAAGGCATTCCAATGTGTCACATTTTTTAATGCTTGAAGCATTAGGTATTGATGAACAGGAGCTGGAAAGTTTTATCCACCAAGGGGGGGTCGCGGGCACAATATTATCCGAAAGTGTATCTGAATTCATAAATACGCCAACCAATTTAGCCTGTATTTTAGAAGAAATCTCTATACCGACCTATTTTTTTAAGACCATACAATATGAGCATATTAATTCAACAGAGCATTTAATAAGACATTGTTTTGAACTTAAGAATAAATGTCATTTAACGGAAAAAGATTTTGATAATGAATTGTTTTGTGACCTACATGGTTATTTAGATACTGCTTTAAAGAATAAAACAGGTGGCGTAAATATACTTTTTCATGGTGAGCCTGGGGTAGGAAAAACGGCACTAACTCATTGTTTAGCGAATACATTGAAAGCAGATTTATTTGATATTTCAGATAACTCTAATGTCAGCGATGACAATGACAACATATCAAAAAACATGATTACTAAAATTGCTAGTACTATCAGGCTTTGTAAGAACCTAGATAATATAATATTACTTGTTGATGAGTGTGATGATTTCTTTCATGAAGACCCTTTTGCAGGCCGGAAAATACAAAAGCAAACTATCAATTTTGTTTTAGAAAACAATCCTACCCCTATCATATGGATCACAAATCGTCCTTATATGTTAGAAGGCGCTTATTTACGCCGTTTTGATATGGTAGTAGAAATTAAGTCTCCAGATAAAGAAAGTTTTGAAAGTAAAATTCGCAAGCTTTCCAAAGGACTTCGATTATCAACAACTTTCATTAGCTATATCTGTCAACATGACAATATATCGATAGCACATATAGAAAAAGCAATTAAAGTAACAAGGGTACTCGATTTAACCGCAAACCGTGCAGAGGCTAAAATCCAAAGATTACTTAATGGTTATTTAATTGCGAGTAGACACAAAAAACTATCTTTTGATAAAAATAAGACATCTATTGATTATGATTTAAGCCTAACAAATTGTATTGGTGATAATTTAGCTAAGGTTAAGCAAGGTATTAAATGCTTAGGTGAAGCTCGTATTTTACTCTACGGACCACCGGGCACAGGTAAATCAGCCTATGCAGCACATTTATCTGAAGATTTAGATATTCCTTTGCTTGTAAAAAAATCATCTGATTTACTTGGCTCTTTTGTAGGAGAAACAGAGCAAAATATAGCTATGGCCTTCGATGAAGCAAAAGAAAAGGGTGCCATACTACTTATTGATGAAGTGGATAGCTTTTTGAATTCAAGAGAAGCACATGCTAACAATTGGGAATCAACCATGGTGAATGAAATGTTGACACAGATGGAAAGCTTTGACGGTATATTCATCGCAACAACTAACTTTAATAAAAAGCTTGATCACGCAGTTGCACGGCGTTTTGATTTTAAAATAAAATTGGACTATTTAACAACTGAACAGAGTTTAAAAATGTTCAAGTATTTGGCTCTACCCAGTAACAACGTTGTAAAAGGTAAACTCGCACAATTAAAGAACCTAACACCGGGAGATTTTTCTGTCGCTGCAAGAAAATGTGCTTTGCTAGGTAAACTAGATGAAGACGTTGTTTTAGAATATTTACAGCAGGAATCTTCCTACAAAGAACCAAAAGTAAAGTCTATAGGTTTCCTATAAAATACATGCCTATGTAAATAGCTCAGGATTTATTGCTAAGTTTAAAATATCATTTGTAGGGTGGACTTTAGTCTGGGAAACCCCTACATGATTTATGAGTAAGCAATTGAAATTTGGTAGAATGTTAACAAGTGCCATGGAGGCACTTGTTAAGGATAGTTTATATTGATTATACTTGTGGGGATCCCTCAGACTTTAGTCCAACAAAAGGGCAATAAATTCCCCCTACAGTGAATATCAAACTTTTCCTGAGCCAAGTGCATAGGCATGTTAAATTATATTCTAAAAAAACGCTTGAATCCCCGTTTGTGCGCGCCCTAAAATTAAGGCATGCACGTCATGAGTGCCTTCATAAGTATTCACCGCTTCAAGGTTCATTACATGGCGAATAATGTGAAATTCATCACTAATACCATTGCCACCGTGCATATCTCTTGCCTCGCGGGCAATCGCTAAGGCTTTACCACAAGAGTTTCGTTTAATTAGAGAAATGGCTTCTGGCGCAAGTTGCCCGGCATCCATTAAACGTCCGGCCTGTAAACAGCCTAAAAGCCCAAGGCTGATATCTGTTTGCATATCGGCTAATTTTTTTTGAATTAGTTGTGTTGCCGCCAATGGTTTACCAAACTGTTCACGGTCGAGGGTATATTGGCGAGCGCCATGCCAGCAAAATTCTGCCGCACCTAACGCGCCCCAAGCAATGCCATAACGCGCTTTATTTAAACAACCAAAAGGGCCTGACAAACCTTTGGCATTGGGTAGCATGTTTTCCTGTGGCACAAACACATTGTCTATCACTATTTCACCCGTAATAGAGGCGCGTAATGAAAACTTGCCCTCAATTTTAGGCGCGCTCAAGCCTGCCATGCCTTTTTCTAAAATGAAACCTCGGATCACCCCGTCAAGTTTTGCCCAGACCACAAACACATCAGCCACAGGCGAGTTTGTGATCCACATCTTGCTACCATTAAGCTGATAACCGCCATCTACCGTAACCGCTTTAGTCGCCATGCTGGCAGGATCAGAGCCTGAATTAGGCTCAGTTAAACCAAAACAGCCAATAAATTCACCACTGGCAAGCTTAGGCAAGTACTTCATTTTTTGTGCTTCACTGCCATAAGCGTGAATTGGATGCATCACCAACGAAGATTGCACACTCATAGCGCTACGATACCCACTATCAACTCGTTCTACTTCACGAGCAATCAAACCGTAAGTAACATAGTTTACGCCAGCACAGCCATACTTTTCCTCAATAGTTGCGCCAAGTAAACCTAGCTCCCCCAACTCTTTCATGATCTCAACATCAAAGCTTTCATTGCGATTAGCCAATAATATTCGTGGCATCAATTTTTCTTGGCAGTATTGGTGAGCGCTATCACGAATCATGCGCTCCTCTTCTGTTAATAGTGATTCAAGCAAAAGAGGATCTTGCCAGTTAAAGTTAGGGCGAGGTGATTTACTAACAGATGACATAATAGTTTTCCTTAAATAGACAAAACAACATCAAGCTAATTATATACCCAAGCCACTTCAAGATGCGAGTTTCAGGACGACTGAGCGAATCATGATCAAGGCGCATCTTTTTATTAATGGTTACTCCCTTAAAAACAGATGCAACGACGAGCATGTTTTGCTCAGACGTCCCCGAAGGGCTGGTTTAGAAACGTTTTATGCAGCGTTATTGATTTTGACAAGGGAGTAACCATTCTCTTCAATCAATGCCTTGCCTAAAGACGTTTCTAATTCCAGCTGAATCCTGCATCTTGAGGTGGTTTGGGTATATGATGCCTTAAAACTAGTTTTTTTGTTCTAGTCGGTATTTATCAAACCAAGCAATGATATTGCCGACTTTTTGAATTAAATTGCTCGGTTTCGCTGCAATACCATGGTGAGCTTTAGGAATGCGTACCATGGCTGAATCAACTTTTAATAGTCTCAGCGCTTGATAAAACTGCTCAGTTTCACTCATTGGCGTACGGTAATCTACTTCACCAGTAATTAACATGGTCGGTGTTTTAACATTGCCGACCAAAGATAATGGCGAATGCTTCCATAAATGCTCAACTTGCTCCCAAGGCATTCCCGGCATCCAATATTGAGTGTAATAGGTATAAGCATCAGCGGTTAGCGCAAAACTAAGCCAGTTAATAACGGGCTTGGCAACTACAGCTGCGCGAAAGCGATTAGTTTTACCAACAATCCACGCGGTTAATACTCCGCCACCTGAGCCACCAGTGACAAATAACTGCTCTTTATCTACATAACCTTGCGCAATAACACCATCAACAACAGCCATTAAATCATCATAATCTGAAGAAGGATAATTATGGTGGATTAAGTTGGCAAACTCTTCGCCATAAGATGTACTACCGCGCGGGTTAGCCCAAACCACCACATAACCTTTAGCAACCATTAATTGTATTTCGCTAGAAAAATTAGGTCCATACGCTGCATGAGGGCCGCCATGAATTTCAAGAATAAGTGGGTATTTTTTATTGGCATCAAAATCAGCAGGTAAGGCAATCCAAGCCTCTATATTGCGATTATCAACGCTTGATTTTACGGTTATTGCTTGTACGCTAGCCAATTTTTTGTTGGCAAGTAAATCATCATTTAAGTGCGTTAACTGTACTGTTTTTAATTTTTTACTTTTTTTATGGTTCACAAACGCTAAATCAGCGGGTTGTTGATTGTTGCCTTGGGTATACACTAACTTGTTTTTTCCAACCACTCGGTAATCACCGGAAGTATAAGGTCGACCGAGAGATTGACTGCCCAGTTTTATTTTTAATTTCGTTAGTTTACCTTTAATAGACACATAAGCGAGCTGCTTTTGACCATGATCATCGTATGAAAAATACAGCCCTTTACCATCATGTGACCATTGTAAGTTAGCTAGCTTTCGATCTATGCCTTTGGTGAGGTTTTTAGATTTTTTGCCATCTGCACTCATTACAAAAACATCGGGATTTTGGCTAGAAAGCTTTCTGTCATCAACGCGAAAATAGGCAATGCTTGTGCCATTAGGACTAATTCTTGGCTCAAAATCAGGGCCTGCTCGCTCAGTTAACGCTTTCACTGAACCATCAGATATACTGATTTGGTAAATGTCTGATTCGTAAGGGCGATACTCCCAATCATCATGACGATCGCCTGCAATAATGATATTTTTACTGTCGGCAGTCCAATTAATAGCGCCGCTATGATGGTAATTACCTTGGGTGACTTGTCTAGCACTTCCACCGTCGCTGGGCACAATGTAAATATGTTGATAACCCGGTTTAACAAAACCTCGACCATTACTGCGATAAGTTGTTTTATCTATATATTTTGCCATACCTGCCCATTTTGCGCCTTTGGGTTTTTTCGGCATGTCTTTAAAAGCACTATTGCCTGCTATTGGTTTAAACATCGAAAATGCCAACCATTTACCGTTGGGCGACCAAGAAACATTACTTGGCGAGTTTTGTAAATTAGTAATGCGCGCCGTTTGACCACTGTCTAACCAACGCACATAAAGCTGACTACTGCCTTCAAACGAAGAAACATAGGCAAGTTGTTTACCATTAGGCGAAAAGCGTGGCATACGATAACTGGCTTTACCCGACAACAGCGGGCGATGATTGCTGCCATCAAGGTTTACTTGCCAAAGATTAACACGGGTACTATCAGTCATTACGTCAGCAGAGCGGCGCTCATAAACAACGAACTTACCATCTGGGCTAACTCGCGGACTTGCGGCATATTCAAGCTCAAAGATATCTTGATAATTAAATTGTGTGTTATCTATTTCGCTCGCTTGAGCGAAACTACTGCTAGTAAAAATAAGTAAAAGTAAGGCGATCCAAGAGGTGAATTTTATTTTGTTATCGTATTCACTACCCTGAATTGAATAGTTATTTTTATTCTTTTTCATTCTCTATTTCCCTTATAAATCAATGCGACAAATCTAGTCTAGCTGAAAACGTCTTGCCTCGCATGTATTATCACTAACTGTGATAACTTTGTGATAATTAATTAATCAAACCGTGATAACTTCGTGACTTTGTCGCAACAACTCCCCTGCATACTGAGTCTTGAAATTTACAATTAATGAACAATTTTAAGAGAAGGTACACTCATGAAAGCATCAAAAAAAATAAATACTTTACTCACGGTAAGTGCGTTAGCTTTTGCAAGCTCCACAGCAATGGCACAAGACTTATCAATTACTGTGACTAACTTAACCCAAGGATTGCATTTTACGCCGATTTTAACCTCAGCCCATACTAGTGATAACTCTCTATTTATGGTTGGTAGTGCAGCAACAGCTGAATTACAAATGATGGCAGAAGGTGGCGATATTTCTGGTTTGGTCAGCATGTTATCAAGTGCTGATGCAAACATTAGCGAAAACCCTGCTGAAGGTTTATTAGCACCGGGCATGTCAACCACCTACACGTTAACCAATGACAGCGCCAACACGCATTTATCAATGACAACCATGATTTTGCCATCAAATGATGGTTTTGTTGGTTTAAGTGGCTGGCAAATACCAACAGAAGCTGGCACGTACACGGTAATGCTAAACGCATACGACGCTGGCACTGAAGCAAACAATGAATTAGTTAATGGCGGCGGCGCACCAGGTGTACTAGGTATTCCGGCTGCACCAAGTGGTGGCTCAGGTACAGGTGGTACTGGCGTCACCGATACTGAAACCAACACTATGGTACATATTCATCGTGGCACCATTGGTGATGATGATATGGAAGGTGGTAAAAGTGATCTAAACAATAGCATTCACCGTTGGTTAAACCCTGTAGCTAAATTAACCGTGACTATTCATTAAGGAGAAACTTATGTTGACCTTTTCTCTGAAAACCAATAGAGCACTAATAGCAGCTACTTTGCTACTAACGCTAACCGCTTGTTTAGACGACGATGATAATAACAAAGCGATGGAAACACCGCCGCCACCGCCACCACCTGCACCTGCTGAATATAGCTATAGCGTTACTGTTACTAATTTAACCTATGCACAGCCACTTTCACCATTAGGCGTGGTTTTGCATACTGATGGTAAAATGTGGATGGTTGGTGAAACTGCATCGTCAGCATTAGAAAAACTAGCCGAAGGCGGTGACAATAGTGACTTTATTGCCGACACTAATGCGCTTGCCGCTAATTCAGGTGACGGCGTAGTATTACCGGGCTCTGCAAGTACTGTTGTTGTTAGCACTACGGATAGAACAGCAACTTTTTTCACGGCTGCTACCATGTTAGTGAATACAAATGATGCTTTCTCGGGTCTTACTGGTGTAGATGTATCAACGATGGCAATTGATGACGTTAAATCATGGAACTTAAACGTTTATGATGCCGGCACTGAAGCTAACTCTGAAGCTATGGGAACTATTCCAGGCCCTGCTGATGGCGGTACTGGTTTTGACGCTGCACGCGATGATGTAGATTTTGTTGCGCTTCATTCAGGTGTTGTCAGCCAAGATGATGGTTTATCTAACTCAGTTTTAACGCAGGCACATCGCTTTGATAATCCTGCGATAAAATTAACCATAACACGAACAAAGTAAGATGAACTTGGCCAGTTAATTAGCTAAGTTCTAACTGGCCACAATATGAAAGATAAAGTTTTAATTGTTGAAGATGAATACGATATTGCCCACTTAATACAAGTACATTTATCCGAATTGGATATTGATAGTGATATTTGCTGCCATGGACAACAAGGGCTTGAACAGGCGCTAAAGCAAAATTATCAGTTGGTAATGCTTGATGTAATGTTACCGGGCACCAATGGATTAGATATTTGCCGACAACTGCGGCAAGAAAAGCCATTGCAAGCCATTTTAATGTTAACGTCAAAAACATCTGAAACAGACAGAATACTTGGGCTTGAACTAGGCGCTGACGATTACATGACCAAGCCTTTTAGTATTAGAGAATTACAAGCGCGTGTACGTACGCAGTTAAGACGAGTTCATGCGTTAACCGATAGAAGCACAGTTGATAAAAGTGAACACAATACTAGTGTTGTCAACCAAGACAGTACCTGTTTAGGCAAGTTATTAGTTGATCAGCGTTATCATCAAGTTACCTATAAGGATAATGCCATTAACTTAACCTCGACCGAATTTGAATTGCTAGATTTTTTATGTAAAAACCCTGATCAAGTATTTTCTCGGGCACAATTGCTTGATGGGGTTTGGGGCTACAACCATAGCGGTTATGAGCACACAGTAAATTCTCATATCAACCGTTTACGAAACAAATTAGAAGAAGATTGCACTGAACCGAAAATAATTCAAACAGTGTGGGGCGTAGGCTATAAGTTAAATTCTGCTGGCGTTCATTAACAATTACCGACAAAAAAGAGTTACCCATGAAACTTTCACTTTACCAACGACTCGCTTTATCAGTCTGTTGCGCTTTTATTATTTTAGCATCCTTACTTTTTTATTGGAGTAACTCGCTCGCTGAGCATTCAAAATTTCAAGCCGAGCAAAAATTGCATATTCAGCTTGCAGAACACTTAGCGAATGATAATCCCCTATTGCAAGATGGCGTTTATGATAAAAAAGCCTTAGAAAACCTATTTCACACCTTAATGTTATTAGGCCCAGCATTTGAATTTTACTTTCTTGACCCTGCCGGCAACATCATCACCTACTCTGCTGATGCCAGTAAAATTAAAAGAGAAAAAGTTGAGCTAAGCCCGCTGGTTAATTTGATATCAAATCCGGATGCTGTACCTGTTTTTGGTGATGATCCACGTAATATAAACAAGCAAAAAATATTCTCTGCCGCGCCTATTTATCGTGGCGATAATTTACAAGGTTATTTGTATGTCATTATCGGTGGTGAAATATACGACTCTATTTTTAGCCAAGTAAAAAATGATGAACATTTGCAACAATATGGCGCGCTATTTATTGGCTCGTTATTATTATTATTACTTATTCTATTGGCGGTATTTCGTTACTTCACGGCACCAATTAAACAACTTGCCGCTGAAATGCAGGCTATTAATGCCGTCAAGTTTGATCAAACAAAAGTAACCTTAAGTGATTGGCATAACGGCGAAAGTAATGAAGTACATCTGCTTGGCTCAACATTCAATGCCATGGTTAAGCAAATAAACCAACAGTTTTCTCAACTAACAGAAAACGATCGTATTCGCAGAGAATTACTCGCGCATTTATCTCATGATTTACGCACCCCGCTTGCTACCATGCAAGGTTATATTGAAACTATGGTGCTTAAAGGTGATGAGTTAGTTGATGTAGATCGGGCTAATTATTTAGCAACCGTGCAACGAAATGGCATGCAATTAAAACGGTTAATTGATCAGATATTTGAGCTGGCTCATTTAGAAGATGGGCAAGTGACAGTCAACCTTGAGACTTTCGCCATTGGTGAACTGCTTCATGACATTATTGCTAAGTTTTCATTAAAAGCAGGCGAAAAAAATATTAATTTAAGTTTGCAACCTCAACAGTGTCAGTTTTTTGTTTATTCTGATATTGCTAAACTTGAACGTATTATCACTAACTTACTAGAAAATGCGATTCGTCATACTGAAGAAAATGGTGAAATTGCTATTATTGTTAGCCAGTTAACAGACAAAATAAAAATTGCTGTTACCGATAATGGCTCTGGTATCAGTAAAGAAGATATCGCTTATATTTTTGATGCTAGATATCGAGCCAGTAATGCCATTGAAGATAACTCAACACACGCAGGCTTAGGTCTAGCCATTAGTCAAAAACTGAGTAAGTTGTTAAATTCAGAATTGTTTGTTGATAGTAAGCTAGGGCAAGGCAGTAGTTTTTCATTATCTTTGCAATTAGTGACTCACTAACTAAAAGGATAAAATCAATATTGATTTTGAGCAGTCAGCGCCAATATATTTTCTTGGGCATCGACTAATTGTTGATTCACTACTTTATGATGTTTAATGGCTTGTTCAAGCGCCACATGACATATAGCGCTATGCTGCTCAGCAATCATAATATTGCGCTTGCCATCAATAATGGCCTGCACTGCAGCAACACCCATTTTTGTTGCTAATAGTCTATCTTTTGGTACGGGTGTTCCGCCGCGCTGAATATGCCCTAAAACACAAGCCGTGCAATCAATAGTTGCCACTTGCTTTAATGCTTTAGCCAGCTCTATCGCGCCACCAGGCCATAAATTTTCTGCTATAACAATAATGTAGCTACTATGATGATTTTGCTGAGCCGCTTTAATTTCATCCGCAAGTTGCTGTAACTTTGCTTGCTTGTCATCAACACAGAAGTTTTCAAAAGAAAGTACTTGCTCTGCGCCACAAGCGATACCCACATTAAAGGTTATATGACCACTGTGTCGTCCCATTAATTCAACAATAAAAATGCGCTCAAATGCATCAGCGGTATCACGAATTTTATCTATCGCTTCTATCGCTGTATTTACTGCTGTAGCAAAACCTATAGTGAAATCGGTATTATCAAGATCGTTATCAATAGTGCCGGGGATGCCAATTAACTGTCCTTGCCAGTGATCTTTTAATGCTAATAAGCCATTAAAAGAACCATCACCACCAATCACAATGAGCGCATCAATATTGTGTGCCGTTAATGTTTTAGCTGCTTGTTTTAGACCTTGCTCTGTTTGCATTTGAGGGCAGCGAGCACTTTTTAAAAGCGTGCCACCACGGTGAATAATATTGTTAACATCGCTCAGTGTTATCGGTTTTGCTTGCTTGATATTATCTGCGCATATCAAACCATTAAAACCATGATGAAAGCCAACAACATCAATATGATAATGATGTGCAGCTAAAACAACCGAGCGAATTGCCGCGTTCATTCCCGGTGCATCACCACCGCTGGTTAAAATACCAATACGTTTAATAGTTGTCATTATGATTAGCTATTTCTCAAGCGTTAGTAAGTAAAAACTATAACAATACTAGTTTCAGTTAGCATTATACTTATTCACTTGCTTGCACGTTTTGCTCGGCATCAAGTGTTTGAGCCGCTTTAGGCAATTCTACATCCACTTGATCTACCCGTTGTAAGCCACGTGGTAGTTTATTACCACGACGACCTCGCTCACCGCGATAATGATCAATATCTGTCGCTTTCAAGGTTAACTTACGGCGACCTGCGTGCAAGGTAACTGATGCGCCATCAGGCACAATAGCCAATAGCGTGACAAACTCTTCACGTGCTTTGGCTCTTGCTGATGGAATATTGATAATTTTATTGCCCTTACCTTTACTTAGCACAGGTAAGTTTTTCACGGGAAACACTAACATTCGTCCTTCAGTAGTGATTGCTAGGCAAGATTCACTCTCAATGTTGTCAATGGCTTTAGGTGTTAATACTTTTGCAGATTGAGGCAATGAGATCATTGCTTTACCATTTTTATTACGACTTATCATGTCGCTAAAACAGCTAACAAAACCATAACCTGCATCACTGACTAACAAATACTTGTCTTCGTCGTTAGCCATAACACAATGCACGAAATTTTCGCCCGTTGCTAAATTAAACCGTCCGGTTAATGGCTCCCCTTGGCTACGCGCTGTTGGCAAGGTATGAGCATCGGTAGTAAATGCCCGCCCTGATGAATCAATAAAGGCAACAGGGCGATTGCTGCGTCCCTTGGCTGAGCATAAATAACTGTCCCCTGATTTATAACTTAATGCACTAGCATCAATATCATGGCCTTTAGCGCAACGTGCCCAACCTTTGTCTGACACCACTACAGTTACTGGTTCACTTGGTACTAGGTCTTTTTCTGTCAATGCCTTAGATTCGCTACGTTCTACTAATTTAGAACGACGCTCGTCTCCGTACTCTTTAGCGGCGGCAAGAATCTCTTTTTTCATCAGCGTATTCATGCGCGCTTTTGAGTTAAGTATTTTTTCTAAATATTCTTGTTCTTCGCGCAATTCATCTTGCTCGGCGCGAATTTTAATTTCTTCTAATTTGGCTAATTGTCTTAGCTTTATCTCTAAAATTGCGTGCGCTTGAATTTCAGATAAAGCAAAACGTGACATCAACTCAGTTTTTGGGTCATCATAACCGCGAATGATTTCTATCACTTCGTCGATATTCAAATAGGCAACCAGTAAACCATCTAAAATATGCAAACGCGCCAGTACTTTATCTAAACGATACTGCAAACGTCGACGCACAGTTTCGCGGCGGTACTCTATCCATTCAGCTAAAATTTCTCGCAAATTTTTAACTGCAGGACGATTATCCAACCCAATCATGTTGATATTAACGCGGTAGCTTTTTTCTAAATCGGTACTAGCAAACAAGTGTTGCATGAGTTGTTCGATATCAACACGATTTGAACGAGGAACAACAACTAAACGCACGGGATTTTCATGATCAGACTCATCACGAAGATCAACCACCATTGGCAGCTTTTTCGCGGTCATTTGTCCGGCAATTTGTTCTAATATTTTACCTCCCGATGCTTGATGAGGTAACGCAGTAATAACCACCTCACCTTGTTCAACATCATAAACAGCGCGCATTTTTATACTACCGCGCCCTGTTTGGTAAATTTTTTCAATATCCGCTTTAGGGGTAATTATTTCAGCATCAGTTGGGTAATCAGGTCCTTTAACAAATTCTAATAAATCAGTAACTTCTGCTTTAGGTTGCTCAATTAGGTGCACACAAGCATCAGCAATTTCTCTGACATTATGAGGGGGAATATCCGTAGCCATACCCACAGCAATACCCGTAATGCCGTTGAGCATAATGTGCGGTAAACGAGCAGGTAATGTTTTTGGCTCTTTCATGGTGCCATCAAAGTTTGGCACCCAATCAACCGTTCCTTGCCCCAATTCAGCAAGCAGTATTTCACTAAATTTAGATAAGCGTGATTCGGTATAACGCATTGCTGCAAACGATTTAGGATCGTCTGGTGCGCCCCAGTTACCTTGACCATCCACAAGCGGATAACGATACGAAAAAGGTTGTGCCATTAATACCATGGCTTCATAACAGGCACTGTCACCGTGTGGATGGAATTTACCTAATACATCACCCACAGTACGCGCTGATTTTTTATATTTCGCTGCGGCTGAAAGCCCAAGTTCAGACATGGCATACACAATACGACGTTGTACAGGTTTTAAGCCATCACCAATATGTGGCAAAGCTCTATCCATAATGACGTACATGGAGTAATTTAAATAAGCTTCTTCGGTGAAACGTCTTAGGGGAACTTGTTCTACCCCGTCTGGACTATATTCGAGTACATCAGACATGAAATGATTTTTCCTATTCCCAAAATACCAATTTAACTAACTGGTATTAAATATTAATATCGCCACATTAGTACGATTTTTTTCTTATAAAATACAGCTTATATGATTTTAATAGCCAAGTGAATATATACTGCCTAGGTATAAATGCTAGAGCTGACGCCTTTCTTGATCTTCACTAATACTTTCATAGCTTACCATCTGATTTCGCCCTTGTGCTTTGGCTTGGTACATTGCTAAATCGGCTGCATGTAAAACATCATCAAAAATAGCTTTAGTATCTTTTAAATTTGCTACGCCAATACTTAACGTGATGGGGCGATCAACGCCAAGCTCACTAAAATCATAAGATGCTATTTTTTCTAATACCCGCACTGCTATCGCTTTTGCTTTATCCCTGTTAGTGTCAGGTAGTAAAATAACAAACTCTTCGCCACCTAAACGTGAGAAAACATCACGAGCTCGCATGGTTTCGCTTACCAGTTGTGCGATTTTTTCTAATACTAAATCACCAACATGGTGACCAAAGTCATCGTTGATTAATTTAAAATGATCAATATCAAAAAGTAGAATACTTAATTCAAGTTGCTGCTGATGAGAGACTTGTACCAGCTTTTGTCCTTTAACAAATAAGCCTGCACGATTTAATATGCCGGTTAAACTGTCAGTTTTTGTCAAAAATAATAATTTTTTTCTGACTTTGAGTTGTCGTAAAAATAATAAAATAAAAACGACAATAGTCGCGATTATTAAAATAAATAATCGTTGTTGCTCTTGTTGTTGTTTATGAACATCACCAATGCGTAGTTTTTCTAATTTATTTTGGTTATCAAGCAATTCATTGGTTTCGATTTTATGAGAAACTTCATATTTTTTTGTTAGTGCTTTAACGGTATTTTCACGTTTAGCATCACTATAATCATTATATTCATCAACAAAGGCTTTTTTAGCTTGATAGGCATTATCATAGTCTTTTGTAGCTGCGTAGCTATTTGCAAGCACTAAGTAGGCATTAGAAAATAAAGGTAACTGTAGCTGTTCTTTAATGATGTGTTTTCTTAATAATTTTGCCTGCTCAATAAGCGCTATCACTTCTTGATGCTGCCGAGCTTTCATTTTTACATTCGCTTTAGCTAATAATATTAAATATTGTTCACCATAGTTATATGCTGATACATCAGCACCTATTTTTTGCAAAACAGCTCGCGCTTTATTTGTATCCTTCGTTGATAATGTGACTAAAGTGACAATATCAGGGCGTAAGTTAAATTCACTAATTTTGGTTAAGGCTGAGTTATCATTTTTGTCTGCACCTTCAGCAAAAACTCGATTAGAATGACTGATAAAAGCAATAACAATGAAAAACATAATAAACTTATTCATAAGCTACAAACCTTATCTCTACCTTGTTCTTTAGCTTGATAGAGCAACCTGTCAGCCTGATTAATTAATACCATTAAATCATATTTTTCATTGGAAGAAATATCCGAACTACTCGCAACACCAATACTTATACTGGTTGTAAAATCAGGGTTTGTCGGTGAAATATTTTTCCAAGCATACTGCCCAACAGCGCTCCTAAATCGCTCTGCAATTTTTTTAGCTTGCAGGGTAGAGGTGTTAGGTAAAAACACGATAAACTCTTCGCCACCAAAACGACCAAAGACATCGGTTTTTCGCATAAAGGTTTCACCAAGTTCAACAATTTTCTTTAATACTTGGTCTCCCATGCTATGACCAAACTGATCATTGACCTTTTTAAAGTGATCTATATCTATCATGATAACAGCAAACTCAGAGTTTTTAGCTTTAGCGCGTAATAGTAATTTTCTGCCTTTTCTCATTAGTTTTCTGCGATTAGCAATGCCAGTTAGCATATCTATACTAGAGGCTTTATGCAGTTTACGTTGTCCTTGAATTAGCTTAACAAGCAACCAAGCAAAAACCAAAGCGACCACGGCAATATACAGTAAATAAAGCTTTTGTTGCTGTTGTTTTGCTTTAGCATCGTTTAATTCAACTTCTTGCAACTTACGTTTGTTCTCTAATACTTGCTTGTGTAAATCAGCCTCTTTCGCTTCTAAAGTTAATCTAACTTCAGCAGTTGACTGCACATGTTCTTTTTTTCGCCATGCTCTCGTTAGTAGTAATCGTTGCTCTTGCAGAACATAGGCGCGTTGATAATGCCCTAACTTGAAGTAGGTTTTAGATTTTAGATTAACTATGCTAATTCTATATTGTGTTTTTAACTGGCCTAAATGTACTTGATTAGCTAATATTTTTTCAACCTTAGCAATGCTATCTAGCGCTTCGTCAAAACGCTCAAGTTCGTATAAAACAAAAGCTTCATCTAAATAATATTGCAACTCGATATCATGTTGCTCATTGGTTTGCATGTATTGTTTGGATAGCAGTAAATATTGGTAACTTGCTTCAGGGTTAGGGTCTTTTATTTTTAAACTCGCCCAAGCTAACCCTGAATAGGCGCTGTACATAATTTGGTTAGGAACAACACCTTCTGACTCATCAATAACAGTTTTATAAGTGGTAATAGCTTGCTCATAGTTTTTATCAGATAAATAGTTAGCACCAATATTGGCAAGCGCATTCAACGCTAATATGGTTTTATTGGCATTTTTATAGTGTTGGTATGCTTGTTGATAATAAACCATCGCTTGTTTATTTCTATCAAGGTAAGCATAAAGAATACCTAACTCAGAATTTACTGAGCCTTTTAACTCTTCATCATCTGTTTGCTTGGCAATATTGTAGGCGTCATTTAATACTGTTAAAGAGTTTTCATTGCGGTCGGTAAGATAATATATAGCACCTAAATTAATTAAACCTGTTGCTATTAACACCTTGTCATGTAAAGACTTGGCTAGCTCTAAGCCATTTTCATAATCTTTGGTGGCCAATGCTATTTCGCCAATACTTTCATTGGCAAAACCTCGACTATAAAGCAATTCAGATATTAATAAGCTCGGGCTAGCAAGCTTCAAAGTTAACGCTAAACCCTTTGAAGCGCTCTGCTTAGCTAAGTGGAATCGGGCTTGGAAAATATAACTGTCAGTTAATAAGTTTTGGTAAGTGATTTTTTGTTTAAGAGATAATTCATCAAAACGTTCACCGTAACCTTTTAATTTTTCTTGCGCCAAAGGCGCATTGCTATCGATGAGCTTTTCAATTTTTAACGCCGCCTCGTCGAAGCTAGTTATACCAACATTGTTTTCTTGTAGCGCAGCAGAAAAAGCTGCTTGTGTTGAAAAAACAAAACAAAGCAGTGTTAATAAAACTTTTGATGATAATTTAAATATCAAATACTTTGACCTATTTTTGTTATTATAAAGCCAGTATAAAACTTTTTAGGGGTGAATTAAAAGCAATTACACTACCGCCATATCACCTTTAGTTTGTAACCATTCTTTACGATCTCCTGATCGTTTCTTCGAGAGTAACATGTCCATCACTTCAATCGTTTCGCTATGTTCATCATCAAGTGCGGTAAGTTGCACTAAACGGCGGGTATTGGCATCCATGGTGGTTTCTCTAAGCTGTAATGGGTTCATTTCACCCAAACCTTTAAAGCGCTGTACGTTCACTTTGCCACGTTTTTTTTCAGCTTCTATTCTATCGAGAATGCCATCTTTTTCCGCTTCATCTAAGGCATAAAAAACTTCTTTGCCGAGATCTATTCTATACAGTGGTGGCATGGCAACATAAACATGCCCTGCTTTTACCAGTGGTAAAAAGTGCTGAGTAAATAACGCACAAAGTAAGGTGGCAATATGAAGCCCATCAGAGTCAGCATCGGCAAGAATACAAATTTTACCGTAACGTAGCTCTGTTAAATCATCACTGTCGGGATCTATTCCTAACGCCACTGAAATATCGTGCACTTCTTGAGAGGCAAGAATTTGCCCTGAATCAACCTCCCAAGTATTTAAGATTTTACCACGCAATGGCATTATCGCTTGGGTTTCACGGTCTCGAGCTTGTTTGGCACTGCCACCCGCAGAGTCACCTTCGACTAAAAACAATTCAGTTCGTGATAAGTCTTGGCTACCACAATCGGTTAATTTACCCGGTAATGCTGGTCCTGAAGTGATTTTTTTGCGCACAACTTTTTTACTGGCGCGCATGCGTTTTTGTGCATTGCTAATACAAAATTCTGCTAATAATTCCGCAATTTCGGTATGTTCATTTAACCATAAGCTAAATGAATCTTTGACCACGCCCGTAACAAAAGCAGCACATTGACGAGAAGAAAGGCGTTCTTTAGTTTGCCCGGCAAATTGTGGATCTTGCATTTTAATAGACAATATATAGCTACATTTATCCCAAATATCATCTGGAGTTAATTTGACACCCCGTGGAATTAGGTTTCTAAATTCACAAAATTCACGCATTGACTCTAGTAAGCCTTGGCGTAAACCATTGACATGGGTGCCACCAGACACAGTTGGAATTAAGTTAACATAACTTTCACCAACACTCTCGCCCCCTTCAGGTAGCCAAGTTACAGCCCAGTCTGCGGCTTCACTTTGCGCAACAAAGGTGCCAACAAAAGGTTGCTCTGGCAAGCTAACATAACCCTTAACTGATTCTTTTAAATAATCGGTTAAGCCGTCTTCATAACACCATTGGTATTTTTTATTTTCAATTTTGTCATGAAATTTAATGGTTAAGCCCGGACATAGTACCGCTTTAGCTTTTAATAAATGGGTTAGTTTCAATACAGAAAATTTTGGCGAGTCAAAGTAACTCGCATCGGGCCAAAATTTTACTCGAGTACCAGTATTACGCTTTCCTACTGTGCCTGTTTCTGTTAATTCTTCAACTTTAAAACCATTTTCAAATGCCATTTCATAAACTTTGCTATCACGCCTTATGGTGACATCAACACGTGTTGAAAGCGCATTAACGACAGAAATACCAACACCATGTAAACCACCGGAAAACTGATAATTTTTATTTGAAAACTTACCACCCGCATGAAGTTTGCAAAAAATCAGCTCAACGCCTGAAACGCCTTCTTCGGGATGAATGTCTGTTGGCATACCTCGGCCATCATCAATAATTTCTAATGACTGATCCGTATCTAATATCACCGCAATATTTTGCGCATGACCGGCAAGCGCTTCATCCACCGAGTTATCAATAACTTCTTGACCTAAATGGTTGGGGCGAGTGGTGTCGGTATACATACCCGGACGATGTCGAACAGGATCTAAGCCGCTAAGTACTTCAATGGAATCTGAATTGTATTGATCGGTCATGAGTTGTCTATCTATGTCTGTCTTAGTGAATATTATTGTTTTTATCGTGCGCTTATAGCTGAAAAAAATCGGCAACTATTGGTAGTTTTTCATCGAAACCAATAAAACTATGATCGCCGCCCTCTTCTACTATAAGACGACAGTGCTGAAATTTTTCAACAGCTTGTTGATAATCTAACACTTCATCACCTGTTTGTACCATAACTAGGTAATTATTTTTTTGTGCATTATCAATACTTGGCGCACTTTGCTCAATCGCTTTAAGATCGAGCATGTGCTGCTTGGTCACTTGATAAACCACATTCGTATAAGGGTTTTTCTGCTCACCAATATAATCTTCAAGCAAATCAAATGGCTTTATCGCTGGATTTATTAGTACCGCTGGCACTTGATATTTATTAGCGAGATAAGTAGCAAAGTAGCCTCCTAATGAAGAGCCTATTAAAAGCCAAACATCTTTTTTTGAGTCTTCAATAATCGACTCTAATTGTAAAATGGCCTCATTGGTAGATGTTGCCAATTGTGGACAGAAAAAGTTTATTGACGGAAAGTGTTGCTGAAAATATTGCCTTGTTTGCTCTGCCTTAATTGACAAGGGTGAAGAATTAAAACCATGAATATAAAGAATATTTTTTTGCATTAACGGCTTCCATTTCAGGATAAAGGTTTAAGGAGTAATAATTTCGCTTTGAATTGTACCATTACTTTTAAGGTAAAATAATCGATAACTTGGCACAATAGAACCCGCCTGTTCCTTGGTATCACCAAATTGAATAGACGTTGCTGGGCAAGTATAAATATCCACATTGTCTTTAGTTAATTTAACTGCTCGGTGCACATGTCCACAAGCAATGGCTTTAATATTATTGTCAGCTTTATTTAACTGATTTATATATTGCCAAAAAACATCTTGCTCTAGTAGGCCATGCTTATCAATATAATAGCCAATATCGAGCGGGTGATGATGCATCATCAGCAGTTGAAATTTATTTTTATCAATATTTTCAGTCAAGGCTTGTAAGCTTTCTTTTTCAACTAAACCCGATGGTGTTGCGCTTTTACTATCTAATAATTGTATTTGCCAACTTGCATTGCTGATGGTGCTACCAATATCGAAACTAGGCGCGGTTAAATACTGGTTTAATAGCTCCCTATCATCATGATTACCCGCTAAAAAATAAACTGGTACTGCAAATTGTGCTTTTTTAACCGCACTTACAAAATGTTGGTAAGATAAGTCACTATGATCTTGAGTTAAATCACCTGTAAAAACTAGGCAATCAATATTATTTCGTTGGGCAATATCTGTTAGTACTACGTTTAAGTTTTGCCAAACATTAGCGCCAAAGTGTTGAGCATTTTTATCTGCAAATAAATGGCAATCACTAAATTGGGCAATAACGAAAGGTTTTATTGGCTTAGTCATTTATTGGTTTTGTAACTCAAGTTCTACCTGCCCATGCTCCAAGCAAAGGTGTAGCCACTCATTTAAAAATTGATTAATTTGCTGTTTTTCATCTTGTTGGTGCATGTGTTTATTCGGATAATCGTAACGAGGTTTTACTTGATAAATACATTGGCTGCTGATCACTTCAGCCATACAAGCATCATGGTATAAACGAATAGACATACGCGGCTGCAACGAATCCGTTAATGTTTTACTTTTACGATTACTTACTGTGGTTGCTGACTGCTGCGCAAAAGTAACTAGCGACGTATAACGTGTCACTTCATTAACCGTGACAATATAAGCGAGATGATCATTAATAAAAAAATGTCGTTGCTGGTCAAGCTGAGTTTTATCGGCCTGTACTTTCAAAAGTAATAAATAGTTATTGGCGCACAAAGTCATCAAGCTAACGAGGTTAGGTTGATACCTTTTTTTGCTGTTAACGGTACTGTTTGAAAAAAAACTCATAATGCTGCTTACTTTTCTTCCTAATTTGTAACTACTTTCACTGTTTACTTAAGCTTTGATAATTCATTGCCAACCATTGTAAGCCAATTATGGTGGCAGCGTTACTAATTTTGCCTGCATCTAATAATGCTAAAGCATCATCGCGCGAGATAATATGTAACAAAATATCTTCATTTTCATCAGCTAAGCCATAAACGCTGCCTGATGATACCTTATCACTATCGAAATCAGCCCAATATAAATGAATGCATTCACTCATACCTCCAGGGCTAGAAAGGTACTTCATGATAGGCTTTATCTGCTCTGGCTTAAGTTCAATGTTCGCTTCTTCTTTGGTTTCTCGAATGGCAACATCAACTGGGCTTTCGTTTTCATCAAACATGCCAGCAACAAACTCTAACAACCAAGGCGTTTCAGCTGCTCGTAATGCTCCCGCCCTAAACTGTTCTACTAACAATAACTTATCTTTTGAAACATCATAAATCATAACCACAACGGCATCACCACGCTCAAATATTTCTCGGGTAATTTCATCACTATATTTTTGTGAAAATAACTTATGCTTTAGCTGGTATTCGTTGAGTTTAAAAAAGCCATTATGCCTAACTTCAATAGCCGTTACGCTAACATCATCTTGGCCATATCTAAGTAGTGGAATTTGTTCATTTTTTTGCTCTAACATTAAACACACTCTTTTTAACTGAATTTAAATAATAATTTGTTACACTAGTAAACACTTATTTTATTTGGTTAATTTAAAAAATTATGTAACATAAGCTCGCATAAAAACTAAATTGTAAAATTACATTGTGTGTTACATTGTGGTATTGCTCTGCAACATTACGCTGAAATACTACACTGTCACATTATATCAGGGGAACAAGTATCCCCCAGGGAAAACTCAACTAATGAAAAAAACATTAAGCACATTAATTATAGCCATTGCAAGCGCGATGTCAGCAAGTCATGCTCAAGCCGATGATTTATTATCTGTTTATCAACAGGCAATGACTAATGATCCTGTGGTATTAAAAGCTCAAGCACAGTATATGGCAACAAAAGAGGGTATTGATCAAGCAAGAGCCATATTATTGCCACAAATATCTCTCTCTGGCCAATACACTGATAGAGAGTCAGAGCAATCGTCATATTTTGGTGATAGCATCATTGATTATACCGTAGAGAGTGACAATAGCAGTTATAGTGCAAATTTGAACATGCAACTGTACCGTCATGACTCATGGCTTCGTATGGATAATGCCAAGAAAGCAGCTCATCGAAGCGATATCTCTTTTCAGTTAGCTAAGCAAGATTTAATTGTTCGTGTTACTCAAGCCTATTTTGATATCTTAAGTGCTCAAGATGATTTGCAATTTACCATTTCAGAAAAAAAGGCTATTGAACGCCAATTAGAGCAAACAAAACAACGTTTTTCTGTTGGTTTAACGGCTATCACTGATGTACATGAAGCTCAGGCACAGTACGACAATGCTGTTACTTCTCAAATTAGAGCTGAAAACAGTGTTTTTACAACAGAAGAAGCATTAAGAGTTATTACTAATGTCTACCCTAGAAATATCAATATATTAAATACAGAAAAATTTAGCACCACACGACCTACGCCAGACAGTGCTAATGAATGGCAAACAACTGCTGAGGCCAAAAGCTTAAACTTAATATTTCAAAAAATAGGAATTGATATTGCTAAAGAAAATATCAATATAGCGCGTGCAGGACATTACCCTACTCTTGATTTATCAGGCAGTTATGGGGCATCTAAAAGCAGTAGTAGTTTTTCTTTAGGAGGTCAAGATATAGTTAATGACACGCCTTATTTGGATAATCAATCTATTGGTATTTCTATCAATGTCCCAATTTATTCTGGTGGTGCTACTTCAAGCTTAGTGCGTCAAGCACAGCAGAACTATATTGCCGCAAGTCAGGATTTACAGCTGACTCATCGTGATACAGTGCGAATTACCCGTAATTCATATAATACCGTTATTGCTACTATTTCAGCGATAAAATCATTAGAACAATCAGTGTTAAGTGCTGAAAAAGCACTAGAAGCAACCGAAGCTGGTTTTGAAGTAGGGACTCGAACAATCGTTGATGTCTTAAATAGTACCCGTAACTTGTATAACGCCAAACGAAACTTGTCGCAAACTCGTTACGGTTATATTTTGAATATTTTAACTTTAAAACGCGCTGCTGGTATTATTACCGAGGAAGATCTAAGCAGTATTAACCAAGGGTTAATGGCAGCAAAATAACTATTTTAAAATAGCTAAAGATAAAAAAGGTATCTGATTAACTTGTATCTTTTTTATCTTTTTTGTTGCTACATCAAGCCTCGATAAAACTCGACCAACTGCCTTGCTTCGCGCTGCACAGAATAATGCTCTAATACTCGCTTTCGACCATTAACGCCCATTTGCGCCAATTTATCTTCATCGCTCAATAATAAATCCATTTTTTCAATCACCGCAGGTAAATCATTTACCGGCACTACATAACCGTCTTTTTCTGCGCGCACCACTTCTGGCCAAGCACCGGCTTCACTTGCTAGCACAGCAGAACCACTACTCATCGCTTCTAAAATAGTTAAACCAAAGCCTTCATTATCACTTAACGCCACCACTAACGATAAGGCGCTAAATATTTTTGGAATGTCAGCAAAGTTTTGTTCACCGGCAAAAACTATTCTGTTACTCAAACCGGCTTGTTCAATTTCAGCCTGTAATTCTTTAACAAAGCTTTCATTACTTGCGCTTATAGCGCCAACAACAACCGCTGTATAATCAGGGTATTTATTAAGTAGTTCGATACAACTTCGAACAAATAGATGCACGCCTTTTTGCGCTCTTACCCGCCCTAAAATAGCAATACCTAGGTTACCTTTTGGTAGTGAATCAGGTAAAAGGTTTAATGTTTGCCAAGCCGCTGCTTTATTTTTTGGTGGTGTATAAACATCAGTTTTGACGCCATGATAAATAACAGCATCAGGTTTGCGATGTAAATAACTTGCTGAAGCATTACACATTGCCAATACCGCATCCATTTTATCCGTTAACCATTTGGTTGAACCAGAACGAGGGCGCTGCGCAGCTGAGCTAAAGATAATTTTTATTTTTGCTCGAAATACATGCTTTAACAGCAATGCTTGGATCATTTCATCAACACGGCGGGCATGAAAAATACGAAAACGACCATCGGCTAATGGTTTTCTGCACATTTTAACGACTTGCCAAAAACTGATGTTCAATGATTCATCTGGCAAATGATGCTTACCCATCACCCGCAAGTTGATTAATTTTTGTTGTTCAGCAAGTAACTGCAACATGGTGGAGGTAACACCAGAAAAGTTTGAATTCGAATTACCAATAATTAATTCAATTTCATTAGTGTCATTTTGATAAACTTGCTGTTCCATTAAACATTTCCAGAAAAAGTAGTGTCTTATAGTGTGCATATTCTACTTGAAAATAAGGTAAGTGTTATAGCAATTTTGAACAAATCAGTAGGTTCTTCTTTCATCTAACGACTGTTAACCGATATAATCACACCATAAATTTTCCATCTGTTTTTAAGAGAATGCCGAGTGAGTAGAAATAAAGTTTTACAGCCTGATTTTAAATTAGCCTTTTTATTACCAAAATATTGGCTAACTTGGTTAGGTGTTCTTATTCTTTACAGCATTTCATGGCTACCTTACAAATGGCAGTTAGGCTTAGGTCGTTTACTCGGTCGTTTACTTTACAAAATAGGCTCGAAAAGAAAACATGTAGCAGAGGTTAATTTAAAGCTTTGCTTTCCAGAGATGAGCGAGCAAGAACGACAACGTATTCTAAAAAAGAACTTTGAAAACACCGGTATTGCTTTGTTTGAAACTGGCATGGGTTGGTGGTGGCCTAACTGGCGAGTTGATCGCAAAGTTAACGTCGTTGGCGTTGAGCACATTGAGAAAGCTCAACGTGAGGGTAAAGGAATTTTACTATTAGCGATGCATTATTTAAGTGTTGAAATGAATGCTCGTGGCGTTGGCCACGGTCACCCTATGGTAGTATTTTACCGTCCTCATAATAACCCATTAATGGAGTATTTTCAGTTTAGAGGTCGTGGGCGTTCTAATAAATACATGTTAGGTAAAAAGGATGTGAAAGGACTAATTAAAGCGTTAAAGGATGGCGAAGCTTGTATTTATTTGCCTGATCAGGACTATGGTAGAAATCGTAGCTTATTTGTACCTTTTTTTGCCGTTAAAGAAACAGCAAGTACAACAGGAACGTTAATTTTTGCCAGACAAAAAAATGTTGAAACCATGATGCTCATCCCCACACGTAACGATGATGACAGTGGCTATACTTTAGAAATATCACCACCGCTAGAAAACTTTCCTACTAAAGATGATGAAGCGGATGTCATTAGGGTCAACCAAGAACTAGAAAAAGCAATATTACAAAAACCTGAGCAATATATGTGGCTGCATCGACGTTTTAAAACACGTCCAAATCCTGATTCACCATCTTTATATAAATAACAATTCAGATAATTCTTTGAAAAACTAGCAACTATTTTGTATGGTACTTTTTTGTGTGATATAAGTAATATATACAATTTTTTGCCAACTAAAAGTTGATTTATCATGGGTTTTTGGGTTCGAAATGCTGTTTTAGCTGTAATTTTAATTGGATTAGCTGTTGCTTTTTTTATCTATAAAGACGTTTTATTGTCTTCATCCCCTGAACAAGTACAACAAATAGCAACGCCAGAAGCGCAAAACAATAAAGAGATAACAAAAACTGAAACAATGCCAAAAGCAGCAGTAAAAGTAAAAAGTAAAAACGCTGCTGCCGATGGGTTGTCTAATTTTTATGCGAAAATATACGGTGATAAAGAAGACAGAAAAATAAGAAACAATGTTATTTTCTTACCTGAGCCTAATGGTGATCTTGTTAAGCTATTACAAGCCAGAGAAATGATGGTTCGACCGTATCGAAAAAACTGGCGCGGTAATAAAGAATCTCGCCCCTTTAGAAAAGGGGAAACGCTTTATCAAAAAATAGCTGAATATTCCGGTGAGGATGGCGTTGAAATTCTTTGGTGGCTTAATAAAGATTTTATCGTTAAAGAGCCTTTTCGTATTAATAAAGATATAGTAAAAACAGCGAAACAAATAGGGCAAGCCGTTTCAGGACACTTTCCCGAAGGTATCAGTACTTACTTTTGTTATCGCCAACGAACCATAGTTTTTATTAGTGAAGCACCGGTTTACCTTGATGAAGAGTGTATTGCGTTAAGGTAGACAATAGCCAATAAACTTTGTTAATCCAATAGAAACTTCTGCCATAAAGCGATTATTTTATCTTGCTCTGCTAATGAAGATTTCGCAATTAACAATGCTTTATTTTGTAATGTTGCCTTATGCCCTTGCTCTCGCAGTTTTTGATAACAATTCACCAGCAAATCTCGCTCTGTTTTAGTTAAAATATTAATGCCTGCCAGTGCGTTAAAAATACTTAGATTATCGCAATGTTTTGTTAAGCTTTCATCTTGATGACTATAGGCTAGCATAAAATATTGCGCTAAAAATTCAATATCAACTAATCCACCCTCACCTTGCTTTATATCAACAAACTCATCGTTAGATTTATTCAGGTGATTACGCATTTTTTCACGCATACTAATCACGTCAGTTTTTAATTGCTCCAACACTCTTTTTTTACTTAACACTTGCCGGCGAATGTTTTCAAAATTTTGTCTAATTGTTTCATTTCCATAAACAACACGAGCACGAACCAATGCCTGATGCTCCCATGTCCACGCTTCTTCTAGTTGATACTGCTTAAAAGTATTGACATGAATAACCAATACTCCTGAATTTCCAGATGGACGTAAACGCATGTCTAATTCATATAATACTCCGCTGTTCATACGCGTATTAAAAATATGCATAATGCGTTGGGCTAACTTCAGGTAAAACTGACTGGCGGCAACGACTTTCTCGCCATTAGCTAAACCAGTTGTTTCATCTGAAGCTGGGCTATGGTGAATAAAAACAAGGTCAAGATCTGAGCCATAGCTTAGCTCACTACCGCCCATTTTTCCGTAAGCGATAACAGCAAAGCCTTTGTTATGTTCACCATAAGCATCTCCTTCAAGCGTGGATTTAGGTGCGCCAAAACGGCTCACCACTTGCTGCCAAGCAATATTTATTACTTCGTTAATTATCGCTTGTGCAAGTGCGGTTAAATGCTGGCTGACCTTTTTAACATCTAACACATCGGCAATATCTGCTGCAGCAATGCGCAATTGTTGTGCTTGTTTAAATAAGCGTAAAGCATCCATTTGCGCCTCTAGATCATCTTCTGGAATACGTAGCATGCTTTCGCGCAGCTCCATCCCATAAGTAGTGATTGGCGGCGGATTATGCAATAAGGTAGGATCAATTAATTCATCTAGTAAAATAGGATATTTGGCAATGTAATCAGTTACCCAACTGCTCGCTTGGCACAAATGAATAAGCTGCTTTAATGCCCCTTCATTTTCAAATAACAGTTCTAAATAAGCCGTGCGCGTAACTATTTTCTTAAAAACATGCAAAACTCGCTCAAGCACAAACTCCGCTTGTTTTGCTTGCTGTATATGACAAATAAGCTGCGGAATTATTTTATCTAATACTTGCCGGCCTCGCGTGCCAATACTACGTTTGCCAACATCCTCTCTAAAGTCTGACAATAAATGCCAAACATTTTTGCTATTCCAAGGCACAGTATTATTACTTACTTGTTCTTGCTCTTGTTCAAGCCAAGCAATAGACTCTTCTTCACTCCAACGACTATGCCACAGTGTGATCCAGTGTTGATCTTGGGCTTGATGATTTGGACTTTCTATACCAATTAATTGCTCAAATTCTTTATGAACACGGGTCATGTGCTCATCCAAAACTTGCATGAAACTTTCCCAGCAATCAAACTTAAGTATTTGTAGTAATCTTTCTCTGTCTAACGCATTATCGGGTAAGGTTTGTGTTTGTTTGTCTGCCAATGCTTGTAAAATATTTTCTACCCGGCGTAAAAACCGATAAGCATTTTCTAGCACGTTTTTACTTTCTTGGGTGATTTCTCCAGCGATCACTAATTCTGGTAAAACCGTTAATAGGCGTCGTTGTTGTAATTCTTTGACTCTACCGCCACGAATTAACTGAAATACCTGCACTATAAATTCAATTTCACGAATACCACCAGCACCCAACTTAATATTGTTGATTAATTGCTTGCGTCTCACCTCTTGAGAAATCATGCTTTTCATTCGGCGTAAGCTGTCGATAACGCTAAAATCGATATAGCGCCGGTAAACAAAAGGTCTTAATAGTGATGATAATTCTTGATGATATTTACTCTCGCCATCAATGGTCGGCAGTACCCGTGCTTTGAGCATGGCATAACGTTCCCAATCGCGGCCTTGCTCTTGGTAATAGTCTTCCATTGCGCTAAAAGTTAATACTAACGGGCCACTTTCGCCAAAAGGTCGTAAACGCATGTCTACCCGGTAAACAAAACCATCGGCGGTATGTTGATGTAATGAGGTAATTAATTTTTGCGCTAAACGGGTAAAAAATTGTTGGTTATCTAAGCTGCGCCGACACCCTACTGTTGCCCCGCTGTGTGGATAAACAAAAATCAAATCTATGTCTGATGAAAAATTTAACTCTTTGCCGCCAAGTTTACCCATGCCGTAAACCAGCAAATGCTGAATATCACCCTCTGGACTTGTTGGCGTACCCCACTTACTTTGGCAAAACTGTGTTAGCCACTTAAGACTGCTTTGAATTAACGCATCAGCCAATAAAGATAATCGCTCCAATGATTTTTCTAGCTCAATATTGAGCACTAAATCAGCAATAGCAATATTAACCATTTGCTGCAATCGAAAACGTCTTAGTATTCGATGAAGCTGCTCTTCGCTTTGGCAATCTATTACCGATTTTTCCAGTAAATAAACATAATCAGGGGTGCTTTGCTGATAAACACTTTTACTTACAAATAATTCCATTACTAAATCAGGTGCTTGCAATGCACTGTTTAAAACAAAATCGCTCAAACAAATAGCTAAGGTAAAGTCACTGAGTTGCTGAGGTGTTAGTGATTGATAACTTTGAGGATGCTGTTGACTATACTGCTGCCAACTTTTTTGTTGCTGATGTGTCAGTAACTTACTATCATTTAATGGTGGTAAAGAAGAAAGAGACAAAAGTATTCCTTTTTATTTCACTAAGATAAAAATAGACATAATATGTCATCAATGCTATTAATATGGCATAGACTAGCTACAACAAAAAGCAGCTTAAGAACAACATAGCATTTTTACGGAGATGATGGCAGCAATGCAACAGTTAATACCCGCTTTTCCCCTGCAGTTTTTAAAAAAAATAGTAACTAGATCAATATTAGTATGCACTGTTTTATTATTATCTGCTTGTGGAGACCCAATTAAAGAACAAGCATTACAACAGCTACCCATATCAACAAAAAGAGTGGCTCAGTTAGGTGATGCTTTAAACAATAAGCAAGTGCGCAATGCTAACTTGATTCAACAATACGCAACTAAAGTAGCGGCACTAAAACCTGAATTATCGTCTCTAATTGAAGAATTTAGAAAAGATGCTACAACGCAAGGCCCTATGTACCTTGCTTTACTTGACCGACTTAACACAGCAAAAAACCAGCCACAAATGTTTGCCTCAAGCCAAGCACTTTATGATGAATTACTTAATATTTATCAAGCGGCTGATCCTGTACTTTTTTCTGATGCGTTAAGCGATCCATTAAATGTTTTAGCTGACATGTCTGATGGACAATTACCCCGCGTTAATTCATTATCAAAAGCGCAAAGTCAACAAGCTAATAATGCTCAAGACTTTGGTACGGGTGAACAATTAATTGGCAACCCAAGTTATGGCAGCTGGCAAACAGGAAGCAATGGTATGTCGTTTTGGGCTTGGTATGGTATGTACTCAATGATGGGCAATATCTTTGGTCGCCCTACTTATTATAGTGATTGGGGGCGTAACCGTAATTATAGTTACTATAACGATTACGGGAGAACCCGTTATAGCTCGCCAAGCCAATTAAATAAGCAAACTAAACTGGATCAACGCACTAAAAAATCATTTGCCAGTCGCGGACAAAAATATAGCAGTCCTTATAGTAAAAACCGTACTGGCTCTTCTAGCTTATCGGGTAAGAGTAAAACCGCCCAAACAAGTGCTAATCGCTTTAGAGCTAACACCGCTAAAAAAAGCAGCTACGCCAGTAAATCTCGCAAAAGCTCTAGTTTTAGAAATTCAAACACCAATACATCACGTAGCTTCCGTCGTGGTAAGTAACAAGCAACAGGAATGGAAAAAATTATGAATACATTAATTGAACTCGTTGGTGTTAATCAGGAACTACTGATTTATTTAGCCATAGACATCACTATTGCCATTATACTGCTTGGTGCAATGCGATTTCTATTAGGGCTAACCAGTCAAGTTAATAGTACACAAGAGTTAGCCCAAAAAGACAACTTTGCTTTTGGTGTTAGTGTTGCTGGCAGTATATTGGCATTAGGTATTGTTTTAACTGGTGCTATTACCGGCGAAAATGCCTCGAGTTATATGATGGAAATCATTGGTATGTTGGCGTACGGAACCTACGGTTTAGTGTTGATAAAAGTAGGGCGTATTATTCAAGATAAAGTAGCACTGCAACATTTAAATAAAAGCCAATTAATAAAAGAACAAAACCTAACCATAGGTATTGTTGATGCTGCTGGCGCTATTGCAACCGCTATTATTATTCGTGCAGTTTTATTGTGGGTTGATGGCTTAAGCATTGCTACTTTTGTCGCTATTACCAGTGGCTTTATCGTTGCCCAAGCAGTGTTAGTACTGGTTACCCGTCTTAGAGAAAGAAAGTATGCCGCTAATAACCAAGAAGACTGCCTACAAGAAGCGTTGAGTGAAGGGCAACTAGCTTTAGCAATTAGGTACAGTGGTCAAGTGATCAGTACCGCTTTAGCAGTTACAGCGGCAAGCCATTTCTTAGTGTATAGCCCAGAAACCTTAGTGATGAATCTTATTGGCTGGTTAGTGTTTGGCATTATCATGACTTTACTGGTTGCATTGCTAACATCGCTTGCTAAGCGCATTGTTTTGTGGGGCATTAATTTAGTAGAAGAAGTTGATCAGCAACATAATATTGGTGTTGCCAGTATCGAAATGGCTACCAGTATTTCTATTGCGCTTATTTTAACTGCACTAATGGCCTAGACATTCCATTTAGGTAAGTATTTATGCTTATAGTTAGAGGTCGTTACTAGGCCTCTAGCGTTTAATCTGCCTTTTTTGTTCTGCTTGTAAGGCTAAATCCTCACCTAGACAAATTTATTAATTAAATATTTTATGTTCAATAAAAACTCCCGCGTGCTCGACGACACACTACTCATTTTAACTATGGCAGTGTTAGCTGGTTGTGGTTTGATCTACGAGTATTTATTATCCCATTACGCAGGCAGAGTTCTCGGTGTAATGGAAAGCACCATCTATACCATGATTGGTTTAATGATTGTATCAATGGGACTAGGCGCCTTTGCAGCGCGTAAAGTACGTTGTGCCTTTAATGGTTTTGTCTATCTAGAGTTAATTATCGCCTTGCTTGGCGCTAGCGCCATCTTAATTATTGGCGCATTGATTGCCGTTACGCAAACCCTTCCTCATATTATTGCTGACATGTTTTCGCTACCGCCTGATATGCTGCCTCAGGGTGGAATTTTTAATCAATTAAGCTTTTTAGCGGTAAAAAGTCCTTATTTTTTCGGGGTGATTTTAGGTTTTTTCATTGGCATGGAAATTCCCTTAATTGCCCGAATCCGCGAGCAAGTTCATGGACAACATTTAGCCAATAATTTAGGTACTATCTATGGCGCAGACTATATTGGTGCTGGTTTAGGCGCTGCTATTTGGGTGATATTTTTATTAAGTATTGATATCAGTAAAGCAGCAGCATTAACCGCTAGCTTAAACCTAATTGCTGGTGCATTTTTTATTATGCGTTATTGGCATAAATTACATTGGCGAAAAACCTTTGTTACTTTACACATTTTGTTAGCTTTAATTATTGCACTGATGTTTAACTATGGTAATCAATGGCTTAACCAAATGAGTAATCTACTCTATTTAGACAAAGTTGTTCATAGCCAAAAAACCCGTTATCAGCAACTTACCTTTACTGAGCGAAATATGGGCTTAAGTGTTGGCAACGCCCAAAAAAATATTATTAACTTCTATATCAATGGGCGCTTACAGTTTTCTTCTATTGATGAACATATCTATCATGATTATTTAGTCGCCCCTGTATTAGCCGGCTCAGCTCGCCATGATAATATTTTGATCATTGGTGGTGGTGATGGCTTAGCACTGCGTGATGTTTTAAAATATAAACCCCAAAATGTCACCTTGATTGATTTAGACTCAGAGTTAATTGATATTTTTCAAACTCCAGAGCAACATTTAAATAGTAGCCTTGCGCGAAAGGTAGGTGCATTAAACGAGCATAGTTTACAAGATGCACGAGTCAACATTCTACGCAGTGATGCTTTTATTAAAATAAATGATTTACTTAAGTCTGAGCAACTATTCGATGCTATTATTGTCGATTTACCCGATCCTAGCCACCCCGACCTAAACAAGCTGTATAGCGTTAACTTTTATGCTCGCTTAAGACAACTACTTAGTGGCGATGGTTTAATTGCTATTCAATCAACTAGCCCATATCACGCCAAAAGCTCTTTTATATCTATAGGTAAAACATTGAGCGCGGCTGACTTCATTCATGTTCAACAATACCATGACAACGTGCCAAGTTTTGGCGAATGGGGCTGGACAATTGCAGCAAAAATGGGTGCTAGCCCGCTAACAAGACTAAGTAACTTAGCTAAGCTACCTGTGCAACCAAGTTGGCTTAATTTAGCAATGTTAAAAGCCGCTTTTATTTTTCCAAATGACTTCTACCATGATAAGGATAATATTGGTGTTAATACGTTAGGCAGCCACACTTTGTATCAGTTACACCAACAAGCATGGCAAGATCAACAAGGGATACAATAGCACAGTGCAAAAAGTAATAGCTTAGAGTTACAATGAATTACATTAACCTTAGAAAAAAAACTTGACATAATATGTCGAGGTGCTAAATTAAACCACGCTGACATATTATGTCAGCGTCCATTGATAGTAGAGTAAATATTAAGGATAGGAAATACATGAACATTCATACTATAGCCGATTATTTAAATAGCTTGGCCGATAATTCAGAGACAGGGATGAATTTTGACTGTCAACCAATTTCAGGTGAAGTCGATGTGTTGCAAATTACTATTTTGGGACGAGAAGAATTGCCCATTTTTGTTTCAGTAACCGACGACCAAATACTTTGTATTAGCTACCTTTGGGGCGTTGATGAAGTAAAACCAGGCAGTTTAGCTGCAATGCATGAGAGTATGCTCGAAATGAATATTCCCATGCCATTATCATCATTTTCAAAAATTGGTGATAAGTATGTGATTTTTGGTGCACTTTCAATCAGCTCAACTTTTAATGATTTAGAGCATGAGCTAGCCGTACTAAGTAATAACTCATTAGAAGTTATTGATGATATGAGCGACTACCTTTTATAAATTAAAAGCAAATCACAGCTGATAGTAAGAACAGAATTAACGGAGAAAATTATGAGTATATTTAAAAAAATTATGACTGCAATTCGCGGCGGTGCTTCAGAAGCAGGTGAGGCGATTGTTGATGCCAATGCAACCCGTATTTTTGAACAAGAAATTCGCGATGCTGAAAATCATTTAACCAAAGCAAAGCGCGACTTAACAGGCGTGATGGCTGAGCAAATGTCAGCACAACGTGAAGTAACGCGCTTGACCAAAGAAATTAGTGAACATGAAGGCTATGCCGGACAAGCACTAGAAAAAGGTGATGAAGCTTTAGCTCTGGCAGTAGCTGAAAAAATAGCTAACCTTGAGAGTGACTTAGCTGACCAACAACAAGCGCATGATAGTTTTGCTGGTAATGCTAACCGCTTAAAAGAGTTAGTTAAGAAAAGTGAACGTCAAGTTAGCGAGCATAAACGTCAGTTGTCTATGGTAAAAACCACAGAAAGCGTACAAAAAGCCACCTCTGCTATTACTGATAATTTTTCATCGAGCAACTCAAAACTGCTTAGTGCTAAAGACTCTTTAGAGCGCATTAAAGCCAAGCAACAAAAGTTTGATGATAAAATGAAAGCAGCAGAAGTGCTTGATTCAGAAAACTCAGACACTTCATTGGCGGCGCAATTAAAAGCAGCAGGTATTGGCTCACAAGAAAGCAGTGCCAATTCAGTATTAGATCGTATTAAAGCTAAACAAAAGTAAAAAACAAATATCGAGTAGCAAGCTAAAAAGCTACTCGATATTTTTACTCTATTGGAGAGTAATAAATAATGAGTTTTCTCAAAAAAATATTTAATAAATCAGAACAAAAGCAACGTCAACTAACCCAAGTTAGCCAACTTTTAATTGGTGATATCATAGTGTTAACTGACAGTTTTGCTTTGCCAGAAATCTTGCGCAATCAACAGCTACAAGTAACGGCTGTAAATAGTTATGAGTATGAACAAAGCACGCAATTAGAATGGACACTCCAAGGAAATAACGAACTACAGATATTTTTATCTTTAGATGTAGATGATTCAACTGAATTAAAGTTTGCATTAAAAATAGAACACGATGATGTTGAAACATTGTTTGATTTGGACAATTTTTCTGAAATATTTGATGAGCCCGGACAAGCATTTTTAGATCGGCAAGCCGATAACCCACAAACAACAAATTGGAGCAGTGAGCAATACCAGCAAAGCGTTTTTGCAAAGGTGGGGTATTTTCATCGCAAAGATCACCGCAGTGAAAGTCTAAGCGCTTATGAAGGCAAAGACAGTGGTGAACAGTTTGAACTTTACAGCTTGTACAACGAAGACCAAAGTAAAGGCATCGACATAGAGGTCTGGCAAGATGGTGATACCGATGTGTTTCTCACACTATTTAGACCAATGACTGATATTATTGATATGTATTCTGCTAGCTAGATGGAGAACACAGTATGACTAAAAAAATGCCTGACAAGTGGAAATCATCAATAAAAGCCATTAAAGCAGTGCAAGTCGCCTTTGATATGGATGAAAAAATTCAACTTTCTATTAGAAAAGAAGCCCTTGATGCAGGCTTAAGCCCATCAGATCAAATTCGAGATATCTTAGGTTTAGCGATTAACAAACGCCCTAAACGCCCTCGCCTTACCGTTAGTTTAGCCCCTGATGATTATCAAGTTTTAGCTGAAAAATATGGTTTAAAAGCAGAGCAACAGCTTGAAATAAAGAAAAAATTAATGGATGAATTGATTGAGCATGTTAATCACAAGTGAGATAACCAATTTCCCCTCTTTTGATAAAGCAACTGAGCCCCTTAGTTATTATTTACGACCATGGTAAATGAAGTGAGGGTTTGTAAATAATATCTCGCTTTATTTTCCCCCATAAAGGCTCAGGATAGTCATTAAAGCTTTTTTGCTGTACTAGAAAATCGCTTAGATCTTTGGCAAAATCATCGCCATAACTTGCAAGCTGCTTTGGAAAGACTTCATCAATAACATGCTGATAAACTTCAATATCGGCCTGATTAGCTTCTTGAATTAAATCTTTTATGTATTGATTACCTTGATAATCTAACGGTGCTTTTCCTTGAGAAAAATTTCGTGATTGATAGTTAATTGCAAATTTTGACTCATTTAAGTATTTCTTCAGTAAGATCAAAGACTCATCAAATCTTTCAGTTAAACCAATACAGCCTATTTTTTTACTCATAACATCAATAGCTTGAGCAGAGTCTTCATTGCCACAAAGCCAACGTGTTTGCACATTACGGCGACTGCTATCAGCAGCAAACTCTTCCAAACGCGGTAAAGTACACTGCTCCATTCTACCACGGTAATGATGATGAAAATTTGAAATAAAGCGCTTGCTCGGATCGCGCAAAAAAGTGAAATATTTCACATCGGGTAAAGTACTTTCTAAATCAGTAAAGCAGCAAACTCTATGGCCGGTAATACCTGAAAGATTAGGATAAAGTGTTTTCATCCATTGTAAGTTTTCAGGCTTTAACCAAGGGGTAATTTTTCTAACCCGAGTAGGACATTTTACATCACAATGATCCGCGCCAAATGAGCGTCTAAAAATAGATCTTAATGTTGTTCCCGCTGTTTTAGGAATATGAATAAAGGCATACATAGTTAATTTCCAAAAAAATTGATAAAGCCAAAGCTGCCGATTAACTTTTTATTGTGTAATGACGTAAAACAAAAAGCAATTAGCGAGCATGATACAGTGAATAGCCACGTGCAGCTTTACTTAATTTACCTGGAGTCATTTTCACAATAGTACCTAGCTGCTCTGCCAATATAAAAAGAGCTTCTTTGTTACCATTAACTAACTCTATTTCTAATTCGTTAATCGCTAATTTAGGAGCCTTAGCAGAGGTAGTAATTTCTCCTCTATCTAATGCCAATTCAATGATACTGTCATCTTGATGAATAAGCCAAATTTGTCGGAAAAAGTTGGTAGAAAAAATAACCTGCAATTGTTTTTCCAATGCCTCAACATTAGTGTTCTGGGGCCAAATACTTTTTGGAAACAAAGCGAGCTTTAAGCTATTATCGGCAATATCAACATTGTATTCAGGTCGTTGATGTAAACAACCTTCAACTTTTCCAGCTGTTTTAATGGTTTGTTCATAACGATCAGCTACTGTTCGTATTCTTAAGCCAAAATCCATTGCTCTTAATGCTAAATTATCGGTGTCATAATAATCATTAGTTAACTGATGGCATTTAATTTCAAATGATATATTTTGAGCACTAAGCATAGCGGAGATATCATCAGCAACAACGTCATTGCCGTCATTGCCGTCATTATTTGCTGATAATTGGTATTTAAGTTCTATTTCTACTGTCATTTTTCTCAAACTTCAATTTTGTGATTCTTAATAGCATACACTAGCCTAATACCAGCCACTATTTATATTACTATCAAAAGCTTGATATAAAAGTGCCAAACACATAATATCAACCTTTCTATGATTTACTTTTATCCAGTGGTTCCCAATGAGTATTTTGATTAAAAACCTAAAGCAGTTAGTGAAACAAAGTGGTCTTGTCTTTTTCATCACTCTTTTTACTTTACCATGTGTTCAAGCCCAAGAAAGCGTTTTATCCAAAGGTAGACAAGCTTATATTTCAGACAATTTAACCATATTTATGCACGCAGGCCCGGGCACAAATTATCGCATTCTAGGTACTATCAACGCAGGTGCTGAAATAAATACAACCGGCAAATCTGAGAAAGGTTATAGTGAAATTATTGATGAGAAAAATCGTATTACTTGGGTAGAAACAAAATATATTTCTAATGAAGCAGGTTTACGTTTTGTTGTGGCTGAATTAAATGACAAAATAGCGAGTAGTAATAGCTACACTAACCAACTTGATGGTGAACTTAACGAACTGAAAAATTCTGTTGAGTCACTTAATCAGGATAAAAAACAGTTGTCTACACAGCTAGCAAAAACACAAGCTCAGCTTAAAGAAACACAAAGCAAGGTCAAAGACCAAGACACGAAAATATTAACCCAGCGCTTTTATAACGGTGCTATTGTTTTAGGCGTTGGCTTGTTACTCGGTTTGATTTTACCTCGGCTTTTTGCTCGTCGACGCAGCTCAATGGATAGCTGGAGCTAATACAAAGCAAGTAATAAGTAATGAAAATACTAGTAATTCCTAACAGAGGGCGTTCGTATAACGCTGTGCGCCCAGAAGCAGAGTGTTATATTGATTTAGCAAAAGCAGGTCATAATGTCACTATAATGACCTGTGATACTAATGCTTACCTAGAAGAGTATCAAAAAGCCAACCTGAAAATAATTCTTTTACGTTCTCTTAAAAAACATAGCTTAAAAGTAATTAAGCAAATCCATCAGTACATAAAAACAAATAATATTGATGTTGTTTATGCAACAGAATCAAAAGGTATTCCCAATGCTGCATTTGCTTGTATTGGCACTAACGCCAAAATGATTGCTTATCGTGGTACCACAGGTGGTTTATACAAGAGCGATTTATCTAACTATTTATGTATGCTTCACCCTAGAATCGATGCGGTAATTTGCGTATCAAAAGCGGTAACTAACTATGTTAGACCCAAAATGCGCAAAGCCATTCAAAACAAAGTAAAAACTATTTACAAAGGCCATGATTTAGCTTGGTATCAAGATAATGCGGTCAATCTTAGTAGTTTAGCTAGTGAAAGCAAAAATTTTAACATTGTCTGTATTGGCAGCCATAGACCGCAAAAAGGCATGCAATATATGCTTGATGCGATGAAAGAGTTGCGTGACATCAACAATATTAGACTTATCCTTGTTGGCGACAACTTTGATTGCGAGCCCTTTATTAGCCATATCAAAGCAACAGGAATGAATGATAAAATCATTCAAACCGGCTTTCGCTCTGATGTTCCACAAATAGCGAAGGCATGCGATGTATTAGTATTACCATCGATACGTGAAGGTTTACCACGTGTAGTACTTGAATCATTAGCCGTTGGTACGCCAGTAATAACCTCTGCTAATGAAGGTGCGATGGAAATAATAGCAGATCAAGTTAATGGCTTTGTTGTTCCCATTGGCGACGGAAAAGCCATTGCCGAGCGCATTCGTTTGTTAACTGAAAACCCTAAACTATTAACAAAACTAAGTGACAACGCACAAAAAACGATTGCGACTACTATGTCTCACAATAGAACAGTTCAAGAGATGAATGATTTTTTTCAAGCCGTACTTTAACTTTTTGAAATCAAATCGTAAGCGGCTTGAATATCCTGAGTTTTCTCTTTAGCCGCTTCCATCATTGCCGGTGGTAAACCTTTCGCAATTAATTTATCAGGGTGGTGTTGCGACATTAGTTTTCGATAAGCCTTTTTAATATCAGCTTTAGAATCTTCTTTGCTAACCCCTAATATTTTATAAGCATTATCCAATTGTCCTGTGCTGGTTGAGGCATTACCACTATTAAAGTTTTGCGAACTTTGCCCTGCTTGCTGATTAAAAGCCGCACTAGCAATAATCATTTCGAGCAATTTATCTAATTGACGAGCAGAATAACCTAAAAACTTAGCGGTAATGTGTAATACTTCCCGCTCTTTCGCGTCTAAGTCACCATCAGAAAAAGCCACTTGAATCTGGATCTCTAAAAACATCAACAATAAGTCGTGACGATTACCGCAAATACGCTTGAACTTGATTAACCGCTCTTTTAATGGAAATCCTGTTGTTTTTCCTTCCCTAAAAGCATCTTGTGCTTGTTGGCGTAACTCATTGTTCAAACCAAGCTTATCCATGTAAGCACTGGCAAAAGCAATTTCATGGTTAGTTACTTGCCCTTTAGCTTTAGCAACATGCCCCATCACTGAAAAAGTAGTATAAAAAAAGGCTGCTTGACGAGCAACATCATCTTCTTGCCCTGCGGTAATGCCATCAAAATCGAAACCACGGCCACGGTCAAACATATGCCCTAGCCACATACCTAATAAAGCACCAAATAAGTTTCTACTGAGCATAAAGCCAAACAGAAAACCTAAAACTTTTCCCCAAATACGCATATTTAACTTTTAACCTTAACTATTTACTTGCTAACTCGTAGCTACAAAACGGTAATTGCTATATCATATACGCTTAATCATGCATATTTAAGATAACATTTACAATTAAATGCTTTTTTCCCGACAAACTTTTTCCTTTTTTACTTTGTTTAGCTTGGTATTTTCACTATCTGCACTCGCTGAAAACAAAACCAAACCAACAGAACAACCTCGCCTTCAATGTGCTATCCCAACATTTACTCCTATTGTGCTTAATGCACCCAAAATAATCGATGACAGTATTCAAATTACCTCTAAATACTCGAGCATTGAAAAAGATCGTCTCGCTAATTTTAGCGGTGATGTTACGCTCATTGATAAAAGCCAAATAATAAAAGCGGATCAACTTAACTTTGATCGATTATTAATGACCTTTAATGCCAAAGGCAATATACACTATCAAAATCAAAGTATTGATATTTTAGCAAGCGCACTTAACGCTAGTAATAAAGCTAAACAAAGCACCATGCTTGATGCTGCATACCAGCTTTATGGCAACCCAGGTAATGGTAGTGCGCAAGAGTTACAAGTCAGTTCTACACAAGGCCTTAATTTATTAGGCTCTACCTATACTACTTGTGTCGGTGATAACCCCGACTGGCAAATAAAAGCATCAGAAATAAAAATATCAGCCGACGGTAGTGTTGGTGAAGCTTATCATGCGCAAGTGAGGTTATTTGACACACCTATTTTGTACTTGCCTTATTTCACTTTTCCTATTTCTAAACAGCGTAAAAGTGGCTTTTTATACCCTAAAATTGGTAGTTCCAGTAATTCTGGATTAGAAATTGAAGCTCCTTATTATTGGAATATAGCGCCCAATATGGATGCTACTATTACTCCCCATTATATGTCTAAGCGGGGTAGCCAACTTAAAACTGAGTTTCGTTATTTATCAGCGCAACAAAGTGGCAGTATTGATTTAGAATATTTAGCTCGTGATAATGATATTAAGTCAAATAACGATGCACGCTATCTAGCTAGGTTTCAACATGTTGGTACCATTTCTGATAATTTTCGCGCTTATCTTGACTATACAACTATTAGTGACGACAACTACTTAGTTGATATAGGGTCGAAGCAGTATAACTCTAACGATGCCTATTTATATCAAATTGGTGAGTTATCTTATTTTGGTGAGCAATGGCAAACAACGGTAAAATTACAAGATTTTGAAGTTTTAGGTAATAACCAAGCAAGTTATAAAACCCTGCCTCATATTGAAGCTTCGGCTCAACAGCCCTTTAGTTTATTTGCCAATAACAGTTTATCTGGTCAGTTTGAACTTTATTCAGAATTAACAAGCTTTCAAGCACCAACCAAGCAGCAAGTTAGTGCTAATCGTTACCATGTTGAAGCTGGCGTTAATTTTCCTATTTCAGCCCCTGCTTGGTTTTTTAATTCTGAATTTAAACTAATGAATACTTATTACCAGCAAGATAACATTCAAGCAGGGAGTGAACTCACTAAAACGGTTAGTCGTACCTTGCCAAAAATTCGTTTTCATGGTGGTATAAATTTTGACAGAATAATGTCCTTATTTGGTCATAGTTATACCCAAACCATGGAGCCTCAAATACAATACCTATACATACCCGAAAAAGATCAAACCAATATAGGCTTATACGACACCACAATTTTACAAGATGATTATAATGGTTTATTTAGAGACAGAAACTATAGTGGCTTAGATAGAATATCAGGTGCAAATCAGTATACTTGGGGGGTAACGAGTAGAATATTAGATCAATCAAACTTAGAAGTGTTTCGCTTAAGCTTGGGGCGCATTCAATATTTATCAACAAACAATAGTTTTGATGAAATATTGACCCAGGTAAACAATATCAATAATAGGCAAACAGAAAATCAAGAATCTTCTATGGCAGCAAGTTTATTCTATCGTTTAAATCATCAGTGGCAAATCAGTAGTGATATACAATACAATACCATTGACAATTTCACTAATAAGAGTCAAGTTGCCCTAAATTATAAAATTGATAAATATAATTCAGTTCAATTGAACCATAGGTATACTCGTAATGTCTCAAACAGTAGCTTAGAGCAAGTATCACTATTAGCAAATGTTGCCATTAATGCGCAATGGGCATTTGTTGGCCGGTTAACTCAAGATTTAAAAGCAAACCGAAGCCTTGAAAACTATGCAGGGTTACAGTACGAAAGTTGCTGCTGGGCTGTGCGTGTTGCCTATAGGCGATATATAAACTCAAGCTTCAGTGATGATGACTTGTTTAACGAAAACCGCGATAATTTCAATAGTGGTTTTGAGTTACAATTTATCATTAAAGGGCTAAATGGCAAGCAAGGTGCTATTGGTACACAAGACATGTTTAACTCTAGTATTTTTGGCTATAAACGCCCTTATTATTTACAGAATTAATTAAAGACAACAACTAAGACATAAGAATTCATGAAAAATTTACTCAAAATGTTAATGCTCACCAGTGTGTGTTTTACTGGATTACAATTCACTGCACAAGCTGAAGAAGAACAGCTAGACAAGGTTGCTGCTATTGTGAATGGCGGTGTTGTACTTGAATCAGAGGTACAAGATCTACTGACCAATATTAAAAAGCAAGCAGAAAAAAATAATCAGTCGCTACCTTCAGATAAAGCCTTGCGTACCCAAGTTATGGATAAGTTAATTAATGACAGCTTAATCCTACAAATAGGCGAGCGAATGGGAGTGCAAGTAAGTGATGCCCAGTTAGATCAAACGATTGCCAACATGGCTCAAGAAAATAAACTAACTCTAGCCCAGTTTCGTCAAGCATTAGTTAATGATGGTGAAGACTATGAAAAGTATCGTGAAAATGTTCGTACCGAGTTAGTCTCTGGTGAAGTTCGCCGTAACAGTGTTGGCAGACGAATCAACATTGCACCCCAAGAAATTTCTAATTTATTAACCTTAATGAAAGAACAAGCTAACCATGATGTGGAGTATCAGCTGGGACATATCTTAATCGAGTTCCCTGCTAACGCCACCCAAAGCGATATGACCGCGAGCAAAACCAGAGCTGATAAAGTGATTAAGTTATTAAATAAAGGCTCTGACTTCAAAAAAATAGCAATTGCTTCATCCGGCGGTGCTAATGCACTTGAAGGGGGTAATTTAGGCTGGAAAAGTATCAACGAAATGCCCACACTTTTCTCTGAGTTAGTCGCTGGCAAAGATAAAGGTAGCATTGTCGGCCCTATACGCAGTGGCTTAGGCTTTAGTATTGTTAAAATTCTCGATATTCGAGGTCGTAAAGTTGTTGAAGTTGAAGAAGTAAAAGCTAGTCATATATTAATTAAGCCCTCTATTATCTTAAGTGAAGAAAAAGCAGCAGCACAATTACAAGGCATGTTAGACCAAATTGAAGCTGGCGAAGCAACCTTTGCTGAACTTGCCAAAGAGTTTTCTCAAGGGCCTACATCGGTGCGCGGTGGTGATTTAGGATGGGCAGACCCAACAAGTTATGATCCTGCTTTTAAAGAAGCATTAGCAACCATGAAAATTGGAGAGTATCATAAACCATTTCGCTCATCTTTTGGTTGGCATATAATCCAATTAAACGATCGTCGCATCGTTGATGCAACCTCACATTCTAATAGAAACCGTGTTTATCAAATTCTTTATAATAGAAAATTTGGTGCTGAAAGTGCACGTTGGATAAAAGAAACACGCGATGAAGCTTACATAGAAATTTTTGATCAGGATAAGTAAAATGACCAAACGCATTGCTATTACGCCTGGCGAACCTGCCGGAATAGGGCCTGATTTAGTTATAGCTATTGCTCAACAAGATTGGCCAGTAGAAATAGTTGTTGTCGCTTCAAAAGCACTAATAGCAGCACGTGCGCAGCAGCTAGATTTGCCAATAACGCTTCTTGATTATGATGTTGAATCCCCAGCAACTCCACAAGCTAAAGGCACATTAACGATATTAGATGTGCCATTATCAGCCCCCTGCATTGCTGGCACACTTGACACCAATAACGGCTCCTATGTGGTTGAAACATTAAAGGTCGCCAGTGACAAAAATATGTCAGGTGAATTGGAAGCCATTGTGACTGGTCCTGTACACAAAGGCTTAATCAATAAAGCGGGCGTACCTTTTAGCGGTCATACTGAGTATTTTGCCAATCAAGCAAATTGTGCTGATGTGGTAATGATGCTTGCTACCACAGGTTTGCGTGTTGCTTTAGTCACCACACATATCCCTCTAGCCTATGTATCTAAAGCCATCACATTTGAGCGCCTGCAAAAAGTAACTCGTATACTTCATCAAGACTTACAAAACAAATTTGGTATTAAGTCACCCACCATCTACGCATGTGGTATCAATCCTCACGCGGGAGAAGATGGTCATTTAGGTCGTGAAGAAATAGAAGTAATGGAACCAGCTTTTGCACAATTACGCAGCGAAGGTATGAATATAATCGGCCCTTTACCGGCAGATACCATCTTTCAAGAAAAGTATTTAAAAGAAGCTGATGCCATTTTAAGTATGTTTCATGACCAAGGACTACCAGTTTTAAAATATAAAGGCTTTGGCTCATCGGTTAATATTACCTTGGGTTTACCCTTTATTCGCACCTCGGTTGATCACGGCACAGCATTAGATCTTGCAGGTACAGGAGAAGCGGATTCAGGTAGCATGATTGAAGCGATAAAAAGCGCCATTGAATTAGCCAATAGTAGCAAGTAGCAAGTAGCAAGTAGCAAGTAGCAAAATTCTAACGAGAACTTATGAACAGCAAAAGCCATTTAGGTCATCAAGCAAAAAAACGATTTGGTCAAAATTTTCTGCATAATGATGCTGTAATTAGCGACATTATTGATGCCATAAACCCTGAATCAGGTGAAAACTTGGTTGAGATTGGCCCTGGGCTTGGCGCGCTCACTGAGCCCGTAGTCGAACGGGCAGAAAAGCTTTCTGTTGTTGAGCTAGACAGAGATTTAGCTCATAGACTGCGTCATCACCCTTTTTTAGCCCCCCATCTAACTATTTATGAAACCGATGCCTTAAACTTTGATTTTTCTCAGTTAGCCAACAATGAAAACCCTTTGCGCATTTTTGGCAATTTGCCTTACAATATTTCTACACCACTAATTTTTCATCTATTAACTTTTAAAGATAAAGTTAAAGATATGCATTTTATGCTGCAAAAAGAAGTGGTGGAACGCATGGCCGCGGGGCCAGACTGTAAAGCTTACGGACGTTTATCAATCATGACTCAATACCAGTGCCAAGTAATCCCGGTAATGGAAATAGGTCCTGAAGCATTTAAACCCGCACCAAAGGTTGACTCAGCCATTGTTCGTTTAATACCGCATAAAGAAATTAAAAACCCAGTCAAAGACATTGCGGCTCTTAACACGGTTTGTTTAGCTGCTTTTAACCAACGCCGAAAAACCATACGAAATGGTTTTAAAAAATTAATCACTGTTGATCAATTAGCTGGGCTTAATATAGATGCAAATTTACGACCAGAAAATTTATGCCTTGATGATTACATCACACTGGCTAATTTTATTGTTGACAACCCGCCCACAGAGCCTGTTGAGAAAGGCGAAAAAAAACAATCTCGCCGTGCAATGAAAAAAGCGAAAGAGCAAGGCTAATGAATTGTTCTCCTTCTTATAAATACCCTTAGCATCATGAGTATTTATCTCGTTGGTGATATTCAAGGTTGTTATAGCGAGCTACAGGCTTTATTAAAGCAAGTATCCTTCGACTGTGAATCCGACCAATTATATGTAGCCGGAGATCTCGTTGCCCGAGGCCCTGACTCACTCGCTACTTTGAGATTGATAAAATCACTAGGTCAATCAGCTAAAGTAGTATTGGGTAATCATGACTTACACCTTTTAGCTGTTCATGCCGGTTTAAAAACTGTCAAAAAACAAGACAGACTTGATACATTACTTGCGGCAAGCGATGTTGACGAATTAATGAATTGGTTGGCGCAACAGCCATTATTACAACAAATTGGCACCGACAATGCTTATATGAGTCATGCTGGCATTGCCCCCCAGTGGGATTTACAACAAGCTAAACAGCAAGCCAAACTTGCCGAGCAAAAGCTTAGCGCTAACAATAGAAAGCAATGGCTGTCTTTAATGTATGGTGAAAAGCCTAACGACTGGCAGCAAGCTAAAAGCGAAATAGAAAAATTTCGTTATACGATTAATGCCTTTACCCGCATGCGTTATTGTTATACAAATAAACAGTTAGAATTTGACCATAAATTAGCACCGTCCTCGATAACAAAACAGCAAAAAATAGCATTGCGACCTTGGTACGAACTCTCCTCAACCCTTAATGATACAACTTGGGTGTTTGGCCATTGGGCTGCGCTAATGGGAAGTTGTTCGCACACAAATGCTTATGCTTTAGACACTGGCTGTGTCTGGGGTAACCATTTAACCATGCTTAGATGGTGCGATAAAAAGGTGTTTATTGAGCCAGCACATAAACTTAACAATAAAACACATTAAGGGGTGAAAAAGCTGTACAGCTTGATATACTCAAACGACTCACTGTATTTGTTGGTAAATATCTGTTAACTATCTATTAGCTATTTTTTTCAATGCTAAATATATAAGATAATCTGCCGATACAAAGTGGGCAACCAGATAAATGCTTTAAATGGATGCAAAGCAACAAGAAAATTACTCAAAATAATAAAAATGAACTAACATAATAGAATAATTGATTAATAAGCATGTATCTCTTCTTCTATAACTAATGCATTTGTTTAATACTAATTGGTGATATTTATGAATTTAACTGTAGCGATGAAAATCATTGGTGGTTTTGCCATCATTTCAATTCTACTTATTTTAACTAGCGTGATTTCTTTACTTAACTTAAACACGATTAGTGACTCAACTAGCCAACAAAACCAATTAGCGATCCCAACGTTAAAAGGTAGCAACAAACTTTCCTTACAGCTAGGGCAAATGGCAAACTCAACCTTAAAAGGTTATTATCAGGCTGACTTAGCACTGTTAGCTGAAAATTTAACCTCATATCAGAGTATAAAATCTCAATTTACTCCCGCATTTAAACAATTAAAAACCTTAGTACAAAATGAAAGTAATTTGCTGAACAACCTCAACAAAGCCACACAAGTATTAACTTCATTTGAAAAAGAAGCGCAAGACGTATTCGACAACAGAAAAGCTTCTATTGAGCAAAAAAATATTTTAAGTGACAAAGTAGGTGATTTAGAAGAAAAAGCTGATGACGCGGTAACCTTGTTATTAGATTTAGCAGATCACCGCTTAGCTGACACTAAACTACAACGAGCCATTAGTTTAAGTGAGCAGTTAGAGAACCAATTTAACGCTATTGTTTCTTCTTCTTTAGAGTATCGTGATACCTTATCAGACGACACCGCAGAGTTAATCAAAAGTGAAATTTCATTTAGCTTACAAAATGCTAAAAGCTCTGTTGATGACATTAAGGCGGAATTATCTATGTACAAGCTTGATGATACCGCAGAAGAGCTTGCGGACTCGTTTTCATCTATAGAAGAGTTACTTTCTGCTGATACCGGTATTTTATTTCATAAAAATGCGCAACTAACCGCTAATAGAAAAGCCAATGAAATGTTAAAGGCGGTTGAAGAAAACACCACTAAAATAACAAAAATTTTAGATACTCAAGTAGACCTAGCCAACCAAGCAACACTCGCTGCTAGCGAACTAGTTAAAAGCTCGGTTTCTAGTGGTAACAGTCAAACGACACTGATTGCTATTATTTCAATAATTATCGCTGTTGTTATTGCCCGTTTTACACTTATAAGTATTACTCGCCCATTAAGCCGTGTAAACGACATGCTCAATATTGTAGCTTCTGGCGACCTTTCTCATAAACTAGATGAAAGTGGTCAGGATGAGTTTGCGCAATTATCTAAAAACTGTAACTTGTTAATTGATAGCTTGCGTAACTTAATTGAAAGCATAGTTAATCGTTCCTCACAACTTGCTGCCGCTGCAGAGCAAACTTCAGCAGTTACCGCAGAAAGCACCACCGCTATTGAAGAGCAACGAAACCAAGTAGAACAGGCTGCTTCTGCAACTACCGAAATGAGCAGTACCTCACAAAGCGTTTTAGCTAGTGCCAACGATGCCTTAGGTGAAATTAAGCATGCAGATGAAGAAGCTGAGCGAGTTAAAACAATTTCCGTACGTAATCGAGATACAAT
>Ga0316207_10000545_pt1 | contig 58229 bp, 49 predicted proteins | sample 6weekpyrite_MG_FD_204943 | JGI IMG/M metagenome (GOLD analysis project Ga0316207, IMG submission 204943) | Microbial mat bacterial communities from mineral coupon in-situ incubated in ocean water Damariscotta River, Maine, United States -... | ecosystem: Environmental > Aquatic > Marine >...
AGAGCGTGGCGTAGAGTACGTTATTGATATTTCTAAAATGCTCAGACATAACCAACAATATTTTACCAATGAAGTATCAAGCTCAGAAGTGGGTGTGGGTGATTAAGGCAACAAGGTAGAGATGAACGTCATTCCTAGGACGAGGCTAGAGAAAACCTAGAGCCTAGAAACCTAGAACCCAAAGATTATTTTACTTCTACTACATTTAATTCATTTGCATGATTGTTTTTTGGTTCGAAATCATGACTTATTTCGCTTTCATCAAAAGCCAAATCACCGCCGTTTATCACCCCAGAAGTGCTATCAATAGTTTTAAAATCGAATAGCTTGCTGTCACAAAGGTGTGAGGGCACAATATTACGCATAGCCGTAAACATAGATTCGATTCTACCGGGCGATTGTTCATGCCATTCATGTAACATACGTTTTATGTTTTGACGCTGTAAATTAGGCTGTGAGCCGCATAAGTTACAAGGAATAATAGGGAATTGTTTCAATTTACTATATTGAATTAACTCACTTTCTTTACAAAAAGCCAGTGGGCGAATAACAACATGCTCACCATTATCAGAAACAAGTTTAGCTGGCATCGCTTTCATTTTTCCGCCATAAAACATGTTTAGCATCAGAGTTTCAATCATGTCATCGCGATGATGACCTAAAGCTATTTTAGTCGCGCCTAAGTTTTTAGCTGTTTTGTATAATACAGCACGTCGTAATCTTGAACATAAACTACAAGTGGTTTTACCTTCAGGAATTTTATCTTTTACTATTGCGTAGGTATTTTCTTCAATAACGTGATACTCAATGCCTAAGCTGGCTAAATATTGCGGTAGAATATGTTCAGGAAACCCCGGTTGTTTCTGATCTAAATTTACGGCGATTAAATCAAAACTAATAGGCGCAGACTCTTTTAATTTCATTAAAATACTAAGCAGTGCGTAACTGTCTTTGCCACCGGATAAACACACCATAATTTTATCGCCATCTTCAATCATTTTATATTCAGCAATTGCTTGACCAACATTGCGTCTAAGGCGTTTTTCTAATTTTGTTAATTGAGTTGTTTCAATAGCAGTTAAAGGTGTATGACTCATAAGGCAGTGTTTTATTTAAGAAGTAAATTTCGCGGGCATTATACGTGCTTTTATTACACAAACCAAAAGTCTTTTTCTTTGATTGTTATGCAAATATAATCAGTACAAGCAGGGAATTCACATGCTTGTACTGATCGAATATGTAGATAAATAACTAGTTAGCTAATGGTGAGACATAACCCTCAGGTTTTAAAGCAAGTACATCACAGTTAAGTTGGTCAATAACGTGCTCAGCAGTATTGCCTATTAAAGCAGCTGAAATGCCAGTTCTACCCACAGTACCAAGAATAACGAGTTCTGCATCAACTTTGTTAGCAACTTGCTCAATAACTGTTTCAGGTAGCCCTTCTTCAACATGCGTGTTAGCGACACTAATACCAAACTTATTCGCATGATTTATCATGGCTTGTTCGTGATGCTTGTGCATGGTGTCATTATATTCACTGGAATTAAACTCCGGTATTTCAATAGCTATATTGACAGGTGTTCCGGGAAATGAATTAACTAAATGAACATTCGCTTGAATAAGCTCAGCTAATTGTTTAGCTTGTTCGGTTATTTTCATATTAAGTGAATGGTGCTCTGCTTCGTCACTGCCAACATTTAATGCAGCAATAATATTTCCATTACTTGGCCACTCATGATCTTTTACTAGCAATACAGGGCAAGGACATTTACGTAAAATATGCCAATCGGTTGGGGTGAACACCACTGATTTTAATTTATCATGTTGATGCGTTCCTTTAATAACAAGATCGAAATTATCATTTATTACTTGTTCAACAATTGCTTCAAAAGGCCTGTTATGCCAAACCACTCGACAATTTATGTCAATTTCAGGATTTAACTCATCAATAATACTTTTTAACCACAGCTCTTTATTTTTAATTACCGATTGACGCATAACATCACGATCATCACTTGATAAAATGGTGGTCATTTCATAAGAAAAATCAAAAATACTTAAGAAGGCGCTAATGCTAACTTTATTGCTACCGCTATTATTGATACTTGTGGCTAAGTCTATCGCTCTTTTTAAAGCTTTTTGTTCGTTGGCTGTAGGGTCGATAACAACTAAAATATTTTGATAAGTTTCCATGCTCAATCTCACTTTCGATTATTTATAAAACTAATGGTGTGAATCTATAGTTAATATATAGCAAAAGTATGAAATTAATGCTTGTTTTAAATCAAATTATTAGGGAGTTTAGCGCTAGCATTACTGCGGTGTTTAAATAACTGTAATGCTAGGTAATTTTAGGGAACAAAATAGAGTTTGGGCTGAAAAGCGAATTAAGCTTCTGCACAATCAATTAATTCATCAATATCGAGTATTGTGATCAGTTTACCATCAACTTTAATTAAACCATTTTTATGAAAACGGTTTAATAAGCGGCTAATGGTTTCAACAGTCAAACCAATATAGTTGCCAATATCGCTACGGGTCATTGTTAATCTAAACTCACTAGCCGATAAACCACGAGCATGATAGCGATCACTTAAGCTCACTAAAAAAGTGGCGACACGTTGCTCAGCATTTTTACGGTTTAACAGTGTCAGCATTTCTTGGTCGGTGCGGATTTCATTACTCATTAAACGTAATACTTGCTTTTTAAGCTTAGGCATAGTGTTTGATAAGCTATCTAAATTATCGTAAGGGATCTCACAAACCATTGAGGTTTCAAGTGCTTGTGCGAAACTTTTATGTTCAGTATCAGCAATGGCATCAAAGCCTAATAAATCGCCAGCTAAATGAAAACCAGTAATTTGTTCTTCACCTTGTTCATTTACAGTAAAGGTTTTAAAGGTGCCTGATCGAATAGCAAACAGAGCATGCATTTCTTGACCATCAGTAAAAATTTTATCACCTTTGTGAATAGGGCGCTTACGATCAATAATATCATCAAGCGTAGTAAGCTCTTGATCATTCAAAGTAAAAGGTAGGCAAAGTTCGCTGATACTACAGTTTTGACACTTTATATGCTGTGCGCCAGGGCAACTTTTATTTGGCATGCGATACTCAATTTTTAGATAATTATTTGAAATTTATAAGTAAGTAATTACTCTAATTCCTAAGATTTGACTATGTTATTAGAACAGTTGTTGATATGCAACAACAATACTATAAATACCGAAGGATATTAGTACTAGCGCCATTGTTTTTCGTAATAAAGGGTTAATTAGTAAGCTTTTTATACTGGTAAAACCAACCGACAGTGTTAATAGTGCTGGCAGGGTGCCTACACCAAAAGAAAACATAATAGCTGCTCCGGTTAATAGGTCACTACTCGCTAATGCCCAAGTTAAGGTTGAGTAGACTAAACCACAAGGTAGCCAACCCCAAACGGCGCCAAGTATTAGTGCCTTAAGTGGTGAGTCAACTGGGATTGCTTTACTTGCTAATGGAGAGATAAATTGCCACAATTTTTTTCCTAATGCTTCAACACGGTTTAACCACATTAACCATTGGCCAAGGTACAAACCTAGTAATATAACAAAAACAGCAGAAAACATGCGTAAGCCAGCAAGCGGAACGCCAATATTTTTGGCGGCAATAGAGCCAGAATAACCGACAATAGCCCCAATAAAACTGTAAGAGGCTATTCGGCCAAGGTGATATGCAAAAACTAGTTTAATTTTACTATTGTGCTTTATGTTGGTGGCTACAGTTTGCTCGTTAACTGGAATTTGTTGTTGTGAATATTTATTGGCGGTGGGCAGGGCAGACGTTAACATGGTAGTAATACCGCCACACATAGCAATGCAGTGGCCAGAGCCAAGTAGACCTATGATGAAAGCAGAAAATAAATCTAAGCTCATTTTAATTTGTCACTTTGCTTTTTATCATTTTCGCTATTTATATCTCGAAACTCGTCGCTGTTTTTTTCCTCATCAAAGAGAATGCTCATACCTTGCTTTTCTAAGTCATCAAATTGCTCAGTTTTTACTGCCCAAAAAAATAAGTAAATACCGAGAGCGGTAAGTAATATTGCGATAGGTATTAAAATATAAATAATGCTCATGCTATTCTCTATTAGAATTGGGTCTTGAAATTGTTACTACTTTTTAAGCAAACGCAGTGAATTACTGATAACTAAAATTGAACTAGCTGACATGCCAATAACAGCCATATAGGGGGTAATAAAACCACTCACTGCTAACGGCAAGACTATAGCATTGTAACCCAAAGCCCATAAATAGTTTTGCAATATAATACGCTTAGTTTTTATAGCAATGCTATTTAATGTGCTGATACTGGAAAGCTTATTATTTAATAAAATAACATCTGCACCACTCTTAGCTATGTCTGTGCCACACCCCATTGCCATTGACACATGGGCAGCGCCAAATACAGGCGAGTCGTTAACACCATCACCAATCATTGCTATGGTGGCGTTTTTCGCCTGTTGATTTTTAAGCGTGGCCACTTTATCACTAGCACTTAAATTGCCAAAACACTCAGAGATAGATAACTCTTTGGCTACATTGTCACAAGCGGTTTGATTATCGCCTGACAACAGCAAGGTTTGTTTGCTGTTATTTAAACTTGCTATTAATGCTTGGGCATCAGATCTTATTTTGTCAATAAGATAAAAAGCGGCAATAACTTTATCGTCTAACGTTAATACACAAGAAGCACTTTTTAATGATTGGTAACGTTTTTGAGCATTAGTCGGTATTAACCAACTAGGTTTGCCAATTTTATAAGTCTGATCGGCGATAATGCCGTAAACCCCTTGACCAGATAAAACCTTAACATCCTCTGTTTTAAAATTGAAATCTCTATATTGCGCAAAAGGCTTGGCTAAAGGGTGCTCAGAATGCGCCTCTAAAACGGCAGCAATTGCAAGTACTGCTTTTTTCGAGTAAGTATCATCAGCCTTGTCTTCATTAATTAACTCAACTTTTTCAATAGCAAACTCTCCCGTTGTTAACGTGCCGGTTTTATCGAAGGCAAAACAATCAATCTTGGGCATGGTTTCCATTACATGTGCTGATTTTATCATAATACCATCACGGTTAAGCCGCGTTGTTGCGCAGGTTAAGGCTGTTGGCGTCGCTAAAGATAATGCACAGGGGCAGGTGGCAACTAACACAGACAAGGTGATCCAAAACGCTTGCTCAGGTAAGTGTTGTTGCCAATAGAGTGCAGTAGCAATGGCTGTTACTAGAATAGTTGCGACAAAATATTGGGCAACTTTATCTGAAAATTTAGCAAGTTTAGGTTTATGTGCTTGAGATTGTTCACTAAGGCGAATTAATTGGCTTAAAAATGACTGATTATTAGGCTGCTTTACTTGCACCGTTAAATTACCATCACTGTTAACTGTGCCCGCAAAAACGTGGTCGTTGCGTGTTTTTGTTACAGGTAAATGTTCACCTGAAAGCATAGCTTCATTGATTTGGCTATGCCCTGAAAGAATAACGCCATCAGCTGGAATAGTTTCGCCGGGCTTTATTAATACAACATCATCTACACAAAGTAACTTAGCAGCTACGAGCTCTTCAGTTACAGGATTATCATGCGCGAACGAATTTTTGTCTACTATGCGAATTGCCGTCATTGGCATAAGTTTAAGTAGATTAGCAGAAATTTGTGCAGCATGAGAACGAGCACGAAACTCTAAAAACTTGCCAATGAGCAACAAGAAGGTGAACATTGAAACCGATTCAAAATAAACTTCCCCTTGTGCAGTTACCGTTGCCCATGCACTGGCACTAAAAGCTAAAATAATGGCGATGGAAACAGGAACGTCCATTGTTAAGCGTTTTAATTTTAACGCGTTTATTGCGCCAACATAAAAAGGAAAAGCACCATATGAGACAATAGGAATGGCTAAAATAAAACTGACCCAACGCAAATAAACTTTATTATGTGCAGCCATATCGGCAAAGGCGCCAAAATACAAACCTACTGCAATCATCATAATTTGCATCATCAAAATGCCACTGATACCTAAACGCTTGATAAATACTTTACTGATGGTTTTATTGCGTAATTCTACTTCATTCGCTTTAAATGGCGTGGCTTGGTAACCAATTTTTTCAATAGCGTTAAGGATTTCACTTAAGGATAATAAACTATCTTGCCACTTAACGGTTGCTCGCTGTGTGGTAGCATTAACGCTGATATTGCTAATACCTGATAGCTTACTTAGTTGCATTTCAATTAACCAAGCACAAGCCGCACAACTTATACCTTCAATGGTTAAAATAGCTTCTTTAAAGTCATCTTCTTGATAAATAAATTCGCTTTGCAGCACTTCTTCATCAAGTAATTTATTTTTTAAATGTTGATTAGTTTTTAACTGTTCTGGGACTAAATCAGCCCCTTTTTGTGCTGGCTCTGTTCTAAATTGATAATATTGCGTTAAATTGTTATCCACAATCGTTTGCGCAACGGCTTGACAACCTATGCAACACATAACTTGTGATTGTTGATTAATAATTACCGTAAGGTCGACACCTTGCGGAACTGGTTCACTGCAATGAAAGCAAAGGTTAGACATAGTTTTTGATTACTGGGCTTTAGTTGGATCAGGTATTATGTCGATGAAATCATTTTGCGGTAAACTAATAGTATCTTGAATTTTCCAACTAGTGTCAGAGGAATTGTCAAAAGGAGTGATAGTTATTTTCCATTTACCTGAAATGTCAGCATCAAAGGTGTGTCGAAAGTTACCATTACCATCAGGAGTTAACGCCAGATAAAAGTCTTTTTCTTCTAAGGTAGGATGAAAAAAATTTACATTCAGTAAAGGGAACGTTTTCTCAATGCCTGTTGGTGTGATTACCAATTTTTTATTGGAAAGTTGTAAAGCGAAACGTATCCCCAACTTTTGTGCTTTTTTTACTTTAGCTACTTGAAAATTAATTGCTTTACCTGTTTTGTAATAGTCACCGACAACTAAAGTATCGGGATCTGCATTGGCAATAATATAAGTAGTAATACCTGCAACAACCGCCGTAAAAGGAAGAATAAAAACCAACCAAGCCCAAGGCTCGCGATACCAAGATGTTTTCATAAGATTGAGAAAATTCGTTTGGAAAAAACAGGCGTTTATTATAGCGTTTTTTTTGCTGGTGAGCTAGTTTTGTAAATAGAGTTTAAGCAATAAAAAAGGCTAGTTAACAATATGTTAGCTAGCCTTGTTATTTTATTTTACCTAGGTGGTATTTTAATCACGCTTCGCTTTAACGTTTAGGTTTTAATCTTGAGAAAGAGCATAAACATAAGCACTAATTACATGTACTTTTTCTTCACCCAAAATTTCACTCCATGCTGGCATTACACCAGAGCGCCCATTGCGAATTGATTCTTCAATTGCGCGCTGTGTTCCACCGTATAACCAGGTATTGTCAGACAAGTTTGGTGCTCCCATAGGTAAGCCCATCGCTAAACTGCCTTGGCCATCAGGGCCGTGACAACCAGCACAAATGCCGAACTTGGCTTTACCGGCTTTTGCCAAGTCAGCGTTTACAGAGCGACCACTTAAACTAATAACATAAGCAGCAACTTCTTTAACGCCTTCTTCACCGCCAACAGCACCAGCCCAAGCCATCATGCCTGTCGCTTTACGACCATGCATAATAGTCTCTTTGATTTTCTCTGGTGTGCCGCCATATAACCAATCTTTATCAGACAAGTCAGGAAAGCCGGTAGTACCACGAGCATCAGAGCCGTGACATTGTGCACAGTTTTGAATAAACAAACGTTGACCTACTTTTAATGCTTCGCTGTCGGTTGCTAAATCTTCGATGCTACGCGCAGCGTAAGCGTCAAAGATTGGCCCATATTTCTCATCAGCATGTGCAATTTCGCGATCATATTGCACTAAAACGTTAGAGTCTTTTTTCAAATACTGGGCTGTTTTCGCTTTCGACTCAGCAACATTTAAAATGCCTTGGTTTGAGCTTTTCCAACCTAAAAGGCCAGTCCAGCTACCTAAACCATACATGGCAATGTAACCAAACGCCCATATAATCGTTAATAAAAAGAAAGTGCTCCACCATTGTGGTAGTGGATTATTTAATTCTTCAATGCCGTCGAATGTGTGTCCCATTGACTCACCTTCACCAACACCTGCAAAGTTCTTTAAGCACCAACGTAGTAGAATAAAGCAACCTACTAGAGAGCCAAGAGTAAGAACCCAAACCCATATATTCCAGAAGTCAGACATTATTATTTTCTCTCCTGCTTGCTATCTGTTTCAAAATGACTTTCTTTATTTTGACTTTGATCTTCTTCTAAAATCGAGTTAGCAATTTCATCAAATGATGCTTTACGCTTTTTCGAATAAGACCAAATAACAATAATTATAAATAAAGCCAATATTAAGAGGGCGAAAAACCCTCTAAGTGTTCCGTAATCCATCATGGTAAGTTACTTCAAGGCATGGCCAAGTGATTGCAAATAAGCAACCAAGGCATCCATTTCAGTTTTACCAGCTACCGCATCTTTAGCACCGGCAATCTCTTCATCTGAATAAAGTTTGATTGCCTTGCCGTTTTCATCTTTATGACTACGGTTACGGGTTAACCAGTTAAACGTTTCAAGCTTCTTACCTGTTAACTCTCCATCAAGGGTAGCTTCAGCTAACCACTTAAACGATGGCATATTTGACTCAGGCACTACTGAACGTGGATCGATTAAATGGGCAATATGCCAATCATCACTATAACGACCGCCAACACGCGCTAAATCAGGACCAGTACGTTTAGAGCCCCATAAAAATGGATGTTCCCAAACATGCTCACCGGCAACACTATAGTGACCATAACGTTCAGTTTCTGCTCTAAATGGACGGATCATTTGGCTGTGACAATTATTACAACCTTCACGAATATAAATGTCGCGACCTTCCATTTGTAGTGCTGTGTAAGGTTTTAAGTTATCGACAGGTGTTGTGGTTTCTTTTTGAAAAAACAAAGGAGTAATTTCTACTAGACCACCAATACTGATTGCAATAACCGTAAATAGAAAGAACAAACCAACATTCTTTTCAACGCTTTCATGTTTATTTTTCATGTTTGTTCTCCTTAAGCTGCTTCAGCCGCTTTAAGACTTCCGTCTTTAGCGCCAATTGTTTTAAACATGTTGTAGGCCATTAATATGAAACCAGATACAACCAGAACACCACCTAAGAAACGAATAAAATAGAATGGGTAAGAAGCTGTTAAACTTTCTACAAAACTGTAAGTTAAAGTACCGTCAGTGTTTACTGCACGCCACATTAACCCTTGCATTACACCTGAGATCCACATAGCAACGATGTAAAGTACGATACCCGCAGTGTGCATCCAAAAGTGAATGTTAATCAAACGAATGCTATACATACGACCTTGATTAAATAACACTGGAATTAAGTGGTACATAGCACCAATTGACACCATAGCAACCCAGCCCAACGCACCAGAGTGAACGTGACCAACAGTCCAGTCAGTGTAATGTGACAATGCATTTACTGATTTAATTGCCATCATTGGGCCTTCAAAGGTAGACATACCATAGAAAGACAAAGAAACAATTAAAAAGCGAAGAATTGGGTCGGTGCGAAGCTTATGCCATGCGCCAGAAAGGGTCATAATACCGTTGATCATCCCTCCCCAAGAAGGAAGGAATAATACAACAGACATAACCATACCTACTGATTGAGCCCAGTCAGGCAAAGCAGTGTAATGTAAATGGTGCGGACCAGCCCAAATGTATAATGAAACTAGCGCCCAGAAATGAACAATAGATAAACGGTAAGAATAAACAGGACGTTCAGCTTGTTTTGGCACGAAGTAATACATCATCCCTAAGAAGCCTGCGGTTAATAAAAAGCCAACGGCATTATGTCCATACCACCACTGCATCATGGCATCAATTGCGCCAGGGTAGATAGAGTATGATTTCATCATTGATACCGGCACTGCCATCGAATTACCAATGTGCAATACAGCAACTGTGATAATAAAACCACCGAAGAACCAGTTTGCTACATAAATGTGCGATGTTTTACGCTTGATAAGAGTACCAAAAAAGACGATAGCGTATGAAACCCAAACTACAGCAATGGCAATATCAATGGGCCATTCTAATTCAGCATATTCTTTCGATGTGGTGTAACCCAAAGGTAAAGAAATTGCCGCAGAAAGTATGATTGCTTGCCAGCCCCAAAAAGTGAAAGATGCTAGTTTTCCACCAAATAATCGGGTTTGACACGTTCGCTGTACAACATAGTACGAGGTTGCAAACAGAGCACTGGTACCAAAAGCGAAAATTACCGCATTGGTATGTAGTGGACGAAGACGAGAATAGGTTAACCAAGGTGTTTCGAAGTTTAACGCAGGCCAAATTAATTGAGCCGCGATAAGTACACCTACGAGTGTACCAACGATCCCCCAGATTACGGTCATCACAGTAAATTGACGTACAACATCAAAGTTGTAGTCTACTGCTGACGTATTACTTATGGTCATGTTATGGATTCCGCAGTGTTATTATTAATAATAATAGTTTCAAACAAATTTATTTTGATTTGAGTTCGAAAAATAAACGATGTTTGTACTATTTTTGAGTGTTCGTCAAAAGACGGTGATATATGTCACCAAAATGAGCTAAATGCGCCATATACAAGGCAATTTTACCTCTTGAGTATGATATAAATCAACCGTCATAGTTGTTTAAATTTGATATGGATCAAGCTTTACCTTTATAAGATATAACTCTTTCGCGGTTGTTAGATTAGTATTCTAAACTTAACGTTAATAATCTTGACTTTAATTGAATGAAATTTAAACATCTACAATCAATTACCAAGATAGACTAGTTTTTAAAAATCAGCCAATTTGGTCAATTTATTTTTCTCAAGTAACTGAATTTTTTTACTTTCTACTTGAATAAGTAGCTCTTTTTGGAATTTAGAAAAAACGCGGCTTAAGGTTTCACGACGTAAACCTAAGAAATTAGCAATATCATTACGACTAAGGGGTAATTCAATACAATCATCATTACCACTATAATCAGCATTTCTTTCGATAATATTTAATAAAAATGCCGCTAATAAACTATCAGCAGATTTTTTTCCAATATAGGCTTGAAAATTACGCTGCCTGACATAACTTTGTCGACTCAATAACGCTATAAGGTTTTGTTGTACTTCAGGTACAAGCTTGCCACATGAAGTCATTTGCTCTACTGACACTTTACACACTGAGCTTGCACCAACAGCAATAGCATTATAGTTGTAGCTTTTTAAATAGAGTGCATCTTCGCCAATTAACTCGCCCGGAAAACGTAAGCCAATGATATTTTCTTCATTTTTATCTGTTGTTTGACATAATTTAAAAAGCCCGGAAGTTACTGCATAAATGTCAGTTAAAGCCGTTGATTGTTGAACTAATACTTGGTTTGCTTTGGTTGAAATTCTTTTTTGTAAATAACTATCTGACAAATTGATTGATTGTTTTGCTGTTGTCACGGGCTGACAAACTGCATTCATTGAGCAGTCGTCACATTCAACATAGTGAGTTTCGTCAATTTTTGACTTGTTTTGTCTAGGCACAGTTATTACTTCTTTGATAGCATAGTGGTATTCAGGTCGGTTAGTTTAAGGGAGTCAAGCAGTAATAACAATTGCTTGGTCTGAGAAAAATTTTAATGTTTAAAACAGTTATTTTTATTTTATTTATTTTCAATGTATTAGCGTGTGAGCCAATAACAAAAACCGCAAACAAAGGAAGTAATCAGCAAGCAGCTCCATTTACTTGTCTTTCAAGCCAAAGCAAATGTCAGATAAACGCTGAATATGGTCATTTTATTATTCAATTTTCAGGTCAAGCAGAGCAAGGTCGCATTAAAACAGAATTGCCTTTTAAAATTAAAGTGAGGTTTGTCGGTAAAAATGAAAACTATCAGCTTAAAAACGTAGTCAGTCACCTTGAGGGAAAGTCTATGTATATGGGCGAGATACCAGTGTTTTTTCAAACGGATAAAGAACTTAAAAATGTGCTCATTGCAGAAACGTTACTAGCAAGTTGTAGTGAAGATGTTATGGCTTGGTTATTATGGCTGCAATTTGAAATTAGCGTAGATGGTGAAACCAAACGGCAAAGCGGTTTTATTAACTTTGATAGTCAGCGGCTTTAATTGTAGGCGTGACTTTAATCGCGCTCGAGCAAGGGCGAACAAGTTCCCGCCTACTGAAGGTACGAAATCTGAATTATTTACACTGGCACGTAATTTTATTTTGATGTTTAGCGCGAAAAAGTGCTTGTTGATGCGTTAAATATTATTCGTGACATCAACAGATAATTTCAAGCGTTGTCCTGGCTGTAAATACTTAGTGCGACTTAAACTATTCCAGCGTTCAATATCACTGATACGAACATTGAATTTATCGGCAATACGGGCAAAAGAGTCACCACGGCGTACTTTGTAGGTGATATTACGCATGATAGCTTGCTCGACTTTAGCATTTGTTTTAGCTAACTTGCTTGATGAAGAAGGCTTTTGCCAAATAACCAGTTTTTGACCCAACTTCAAAGTATCACGCGGAGCAAAACCGTTCCATTTGGCAATTTTTCTACTTGTTACTTTGTAACGCTGACCCAAATCCCACAGGTTATCGCCAGATACAACGGTATGGGTTACTTTAAATCCTTGCTGAGGTTTTGCTTGTTTTTTGGCAATACGCTGATCATGGGAAAGTATATAACTATCTAAAGATTTTGCAGCAACAGGAATAAGTAAATGTTTTCCCGCTCTAATTTGATTGCCGCTTATATTATTTACTTGGCGAATCAAATCGATACTGGTATGAAATTTATTGGCAATATGCCCTAAATTATCACCATTTTTAATTTTATAGCGTTGCCATGCTAAGCGGTCTGTTTGCTTTAATTTAGCTAAACCTTGCTCAAAATGAGTGATTTTATGTTTAGGTAATACTAAGCGGTGAGGACCATCTGGATCGGTAGCCCAGCGGTTGAATCCGGGGTTTAAACGTTGTAGTTCGGTTAGTGATAGCTCAGCTAAACTTGCTGCTTTGGCCAAATCAAGTTGAGATTTAATATTAATTTGGCTGATCACTTCTTCGTTGGTAATTTCATAAAGGGTAAGATCAAAATGCTGAGGGTTTTTAACAATATCGGCAAGCGCTAATAGTTTAGGTACGTAAGCTCTGGTTTCTTTCGGTAAATCTAACGCCCAAAAATCGGTATTCTTACCCAGTTTTTTGTTTTTTCTAACTGCTCGTCTAACCCGACCTTCACCAGAGTTATAAGCCGCTAAAGCAAGTAGCCAATCACCATCAAAGAATTTATGTAAATACTTCATGTAGGCAATTGCGCCTTGAGTAGAAGCAATAACATCACGGCGCCCGTCATACCACCAGTTTTGTTTCATACCAAAACGTTTGCCAGTACCCGGAACAAACTGCCACATACCAGAGGCTCTGCCATGAGAGTATGCAAAGGGATCAAAAGCACTTTCAACAATTGGCAATAAAACAAGTTCAATAGGTAAATTGTTTTTTTCTAACTCTTCAACAATGTAGAACATAAAAGGTTCAGCACGTTTAGCCACTCTAGTTAGGTAGCTTGGGTGTTTTACGTACCAGTTGCGCTGGGCAATAACACGGTTATTATTAGGTACATCAAAAGTTAACTGTTTGCGAATTCGCTGCCAAACATCATTGTTATTGGTTAAGGAGTTATCTTTTAAAGAAAAGTCTATATCGTCGATAGGGTGGGTAACATCAATATTTTCATCAGCCAAGAGAGCTTGATTTATATCGCTTGTTGAGGCGATGATTTCTTGTACCTGATTTGACTCTTTTTTATCGTTACTACTGTGTTGTGCTGTTAACGTACTTTGACAGCCACTAAGAAGAATGAATGCGGGGAAGAGAAAATATTTCATGAATTACCAATAACAATGTTTAACAAAGTGTTTAACAAAAAAAGTGTGCAACAATTAAAGAGCTTTGTTAAGTTTGACTAATTATAATGAGCCCAGATTAACATGTTAAAATTTGTCTTTCCAGCGTCTAATTGTGGTAAAAGTCTCAAGTTCAGTTGTCTGCATGCTCTTGTTTAACTGCATTGCGCTTGTTTGCACTGTTAGCTGATGACAGCGTAAAAAGGGATTTATTTGCTTTTCAAGCTGAATTGTTGTTGGAATTGATGCTTGCCCTTTACTGCGTAAATCATTAACTTTTATATAGTAATCTTTTAAAGCTTTATTGTTCGGTTCGATGGTTAAAGCAAATTTTAAATTAGCTTGAGTATACTCATGTGCGCAATATACTTTGGTATGCTCAGGCAATTTTGCTAACTTGCTTAGTGAATGCAGCATTTGCTCGGCGCTACCTTCAAATAAGCGGCCACAGCCACCGGAAAATAAAGTATCACCACAAAATAACGACGCTTCAGTGTCATTATTGTCAAAGTAAGCAATGTGTCCAGCGGTATGTCCCGGTAAATCAATTACTTTAAAACCAGCATCGAGCACATTAATCTGATCATTTTCACTAAGTTTGACATCACAATGTGGAATGTTTTCATTTGCTGGGCCATAAACCGTTAATGACCACTTTTTTTGTTGGCAATAAACACGTAGTTTTTCTATACCGCCGGTATGGTCGGGGTGATGATGAGTAATTAAAATTGCGTTTAGATAAAGTTGCTGTTGCTCAATAAAATCAATACAAACTTGTGCATCACCAGGATCAACCAAGGCAACTTGCTTTGCATTGGTAATTGCCCAGATATAATTATCGTTAAAAGCTTTTATGGCTTGTACATTAAGTGGCGCATTGTTAGTTTTATTTGAACTCATCTTAAATATCCAGCTTGCTTAAGGTATATAGTTAATTATACTAAAGTTATCAGTAAAAACACCCAGAAATAATTATCTTATGAAACCTGCTTTGGCTTTCAGGCAACCTCATTATCCCAAGACTTGGCAAGATTTACCCAATGGCAATACGATTTTGTTGGCGATTGAAGAAAAATTACAGCCTTGGTGGCAAAAATTTTTTGGTTATCACTTACTTAAAATTGGTGCCTTAAGTCATGAAATATCTTCTCAGTCTAGCCCAATAAAACATCAAGTTAGCTGTTGTGTTAGTCGTTTATCAGCAATGTCACAAACAGATTGCAAGGCTGATGTTATTGGTGAGTTAGATGATTTACCAATACTCGAACACAGTGTCGATGTTTGTTTACTAAGCCATGCTTTAGAGTTTTCTCTTGATCCTCATCATGTTATACGCGAAGCAAATAGGGTACTTATTCCCAATGGTTATCTTGTTATTACTGGATTTAATCCTTTATCTTTGGCTGGATTAAACCGCGCTATTCCATATCGACGAAAACAAACGCCTTGGAATGAGCACTTTTTCTCACCAATGCGCGTTAAAGATTGGTTACATTTGATGGGATTTGAAATTCTGACCGATGAACGTTTTTTACATAGTAGTTTGGCAGGGAAAATGAGTGAACATTCAACAGCGAAATATTGGCGTAAATTTGCCAGTAATTATTTAACCAGTTTAGGCTCTGTTTATATAATTATTGCGAAAAAAAGAGTGTTGCCTTTAACGCCAATAAAACCTAAATGGCAAATAAGAGCAAAATTTAACCCGGTAAAAGTACCTACAATGAATGTTCATTCGAACTTAAGTTCAAGCAATAAAAGCCATTTTTCATCAAAAACAAAATAAACATTTAATTTAAAAAGAAGAAAGCCCACATGCTAAATATTAAATTGGAAAACTATTTAACAAAACTACTCAAACCTGAGCAGATAAAAGATTACGCGCCTAATGGCTTGCAGATTCAAGGCGCTGAAAAAATCACAAAAGTAGTCACTGGTGTTACTGCTTCGCAGGCATTAATTGATCGCGCAATAGAAGAAAAAGCTGATGCGATAATAGTACATCATGGATATTTTTGGAAAAATGAATCTTATGTTATTCGTGGTATAAAACATAAACGTATCAAAGCGTTACTTGATAATGATATTAATTTATTTGCTTATCATTTACCGTTAGATATCCATCCATCACTGGGCAATAATGCCCAGTTAGCCAAATTACTTAATATCAAGGTGACCGGGCCATTAGAATTAGGCAACCCTATAAGTGTTGGCGTACAAGGCGTGTTACCGAGTATTGCCTCGGGCGATGAATTAGCGCAATTGATCAATTTTAAGCTTAACCGTACTTGCTTGCATATTGCGCCGCCATCAAATAAAAAAATTAAAACCATTGCGTGGTGTACTGGCGGAGGACAAGACTATATTGAATTAGCGGCAGAGCAGGGCATTGATGCCTTTATTTCGGGTGAGGTTTCTGAAAAAACCACCCATATAGCGCGCGAAATGGATATTCACTTTTTTGCTGCGGGTCATCATGCAACTGAGCGTTATGGCGTGAAAGCGTTAGGTGAGTATATAGCTAAAGATTTAGGGATTGAGGTTGTTTTTGTTGATATAGACAATCCTGTTTAGCTTGTGCCTTTCTAAATAAACTAAAAATAATTGCCTCTTTTTATAAAAGATGGCAATTATTCTGATCAGTCTCAATTATTCATCGCTTTGATTGACAAATTTCATGTTATACCCTGTTGCAGAGTCATCACTTTTTTCTAAGATAATAAATTGATCTTTACTTGTTTCATCAAGAATTAGCTCGCTCGATGAGAGAATAATTTCGCTGCTATCAAGTTGAGCAATGGTAAAAACAGTATAGGTGTTATTAACTAATTCAACGCTACTTGGTTTTGCAAATATTGCCGTTAAAGACTGTTCGGCGGTTGCTATAATTTCATCACTTTTAACAAAATAGACTTTAATATTAGTGAAATCATCAATAATTTCATCTTGGTCAATCAAGTTGATTACTTTCATCTGGTGACTGTAAATATTATCGCTTTGGCTATTGTCAACCACAAGTGAGTTTATTGTTATTGCTTTTTCATCGATATAGCCATCGTCATTTTCGTCAATATCACCATCGCCATCTTCATCAACCGCTTCTTCTAACAAATAAAATAAAACAGTTTTGTCAGTATTTTCGCTTAACGCTAATAGGTGATTACTAATGATAGGGCTCTGGCTTGATGAACTTACTAGGCTCATACTGTAATCTCCTGAATCTAAGATGTTACTTTGACTGAACTGACCATAGTTTAGCGTTGTTACTTCCGGTGAATCATCTATAGCATTGAGATGAAAATCAACAGTACCCTCATAACCAGTAAGTAACTCATGCTCAACAATGCCATTGTAGATGCGGTAGCTTGCTGCTGAGTTGGTGTCTGAATATTGATTAATTGCAGACGTTGATACTAGATCCAATATAAACGGTGATGAGCCAACACCAGTATTTTTTCGTATCACCATGATATATTCACTAGCGTAGGGAAACGCAATACTTTGTGAGGTAAATAACACGTCATCACTACCTGATAACGTTAGGTAAAATATATAGTCGTCTATAGCCACTTTTTGATTATCAGACATTTGGCTGTAGTTGTTTTGATTTAGCAAATTTGCTTCGTTAAAGGTTTCATCGGATTGTGAAAAGTAAATATCAACACCGGCAAACTCAGCGTGCATATTTAGCGCTCGAATATTAAAAACTTCGTCGACACTGTCACTCGCTAACTCGTCGTCATCTCTTACGGGTATTTCATATACCATCACATCAGGTGATTTAATGTCTTCCGCAATAACAACAAATTCAATGGTATCACTATTAACTTTTAGTTGGTCTTGGTAAACAAGCTCTAAATCGTATTGATTGTTGTATTCACTTTGCCAAGCCAGTTCAATATCATAGGTATCTGCATCGTAAGCTAAGCGACTACTGACTTGGGTATAAGCAACAGGAGTGTGAATTTTTTCATTAAAATTATCATCGTTTTCTTTATCTACTGTTAAATAAATACTAGGGGAATTAGACGATAAGTTGTATAGCTGAATATATCCTGTACTACTTTCGCTATCATCACTACAGCCGGATAAACTGAGTAATATGGTAAAGCCTAGCCAGAAACAAATAGTCTGTGAAAATTGGCGCGAAGAAGTGATATTGGTTGTCATGTATTTTCCTTTTTTGTAAGTTGTATCACGCAGATAGAGTGCGTTATTAAAAGGAAGTTCATCAAAGCGACCCGCCTTTACACTTCTTTACTCAATGCTTACAAAAGCGAAGTGATTTTAAGCGTACTAGCGTCAGGATAAATAGTTGCCTAATTGATGTGGGCTAGTTACCTTAGGAGTTATGTTTTCCTTTGTATGAATATTCACGCCAATGTTAGCTAACTTTATTCAGCAACATAATTTGTCAAAAGATTTTGCGGTTAGCGCCAATCAATATTATCTGCCCTTGATAAATAGCCTTGCAGCAAAGTGCACCGTGCATGACAAAAATAATCAGGGGGCACCTTTGTTTGTTGGTCTCAATGGTTGCCAAGGTAGTGGTAAATCAACGTTAGTTGAATTTTTAGCGCTATATTTAACAAAGCAGCATAAGCTTTCAGTAGTCGTTTTATCTTTAGATGATTTTTATTTGAACAAAGAAAAACGTCAGCAATTAGCAAAGAAAATTCACCCGTTGTTTAAAACCCGTGGTGTGCCAGCAACGCATGATGTAGCATTACTAAAAGATGTTTTACAGCAACTAAAAGACATTAATAACGTTAGCGGTAAGCATAAGGAAATTAGCTTACCGCGTTTTGATAAAAGGCAAGATAATCCTCTAGCCACACCATGCTTGCATAAGGTTAGTGGAAAAATAGACATAGTTTTATTTGAAGGTTGGTGCTGGGGTGTTCAGGCGCAAACGCCTCAAGAATTAGATTTAGCCGTTAATGATTTTGAAAAAAAATCAGATCCCTCAGCCATATGGCGCAGGCATGTTAACCAATCTCTTCAAAGTGATTACCAACCATTATATTCGTTATTTGATACTTGGATAATGTTAAAAGCGCCCAATTTTCATGTGGTTTATCAATGGCGTTTAAAGCAAGAGCAAAAATTAGCTAAGGCATGTCTCGCTAATAATTGCATAACTAAGGATATTATGTCAGCAACACAGGTAAGTGGATTTGTTCAACACTTTCAAAGATTAACAGAGTGTGCTTTGAAAGAACTTCCTGCTAGTGTTGATATACTTTTTGAGCTTGATAGCAACCGAAAAATTATTGCTAGTCGCGGTTTGAATTAAAACTTAAGGTCGCTAGAAATAAGAAGACGCGGTAACAATTTAATTGTTACCGCGTCTTCTAAAAAACAGCTATTCACTTAAAAATGAATGACTTGAAAAATTAAGCCTCTGCGCGCGCTTCTTTAGCTTCTAAAGTACACGCTTTTTCTTCAACGATTAAACCAGCTTCAACTGCATCAATTGCGCGTTGGTCATGCTTGTTAGCAGGACAACCACAAGTATGATCGCTAATGTTGTGTAAGCGAGCTTGCTCTAAGTGCCATTGTGCTACTTTAATATGTTGATCAACATTCATTTTTACTACTCCAAGGGAATTGTTTTTAAGATAAAATTTATCAGAATTGATAAGAATTAGTATAAGAGGCGTGATTGTATTGTAAATCACGCTTATGTCTAGAATTATTTAAGAATAATTTAAATTATTGTTTTATATCAAAGATTGGCGAAGGTGTTGGTGCTAAGAGCCAATCATATTTAAACCACAAACGCGCAGTGTTTGGCCAGAAATAGCATAACTTGCATCATCCGCTAAAAAAGCAATTGTTTCGGCAACATCAATAGGCAAACCACCTTGACCAAGCGCACTGATTCTTCGTCCTATTTCACGGGTGAAAAATGGTACTTGTGCGGTCATTTTTGTTTCGATAAAGCCTGGGGCAACTGCATTAATGGTGATGTTTTTCGCTGTTAATTCATCAGCCATGCTAGCTACATAACCAATAATGCCAGCTTTAGAGCAAGCGTAATTAGTTTGTCCACCTTGACCGGCAATACCATTCATTGACGATAAACAGATAATTTTTCCGCCAATATTAATTGCACCGTTATCAATTAACTCACTGTTAATATTGATAACTGAGAGTAGATTTATTGCTATCGTTTGCTGCCACCAATGCTCAGGCATTTTAGCTAGCGTTTTATCACGAGTGATACCGGCATTATGCACAATAAGATCGAAACCATTATATTGTTGTGCTAACTCTGACAGTTGAATTCCAGCTAACTTATGTGACACATCTAAAATAAAAGCTTCGCCTTGCAGTTTAACCATGTTTTCCACTAATAAAAATTTCATTGGCTCTATGTCTACGCCAATAACAAAATATCCTTCATCGGTTAACTTGCTAGCAATAGTTGCACCTATGCCTTGAGCTGCGCCGGTAACAATAGCTGTTTTTTTATTTTTTGACTTTGTTGGTAAGCTATTGCTAGCTACTTTTTCAGGCGCTACTTTTATGTCTTGACCGCTAACAAAAGCTGATTTAGAAGATAAAAAGAAAGCGAGTGAGCTTTTTAAGGCGGTGCTTGTTGCTGATTTTAGTGTGTTATCTGAGCTTTTATTGGTTATGCAATTGTGATCATCAATAAATACTATGTTTGCGGTACTGCCTTTTCTTCCTAATTCTTTGGCTAAACTTTTAGTAAAGCCGACAATGGCTTGGCTGTAGGTGTTAGCTTGTGTGCTTTGTTTTGGAGACACCGCATCAGCTATCACGAGTAATTTAGCATTTTCGGCTAAATGCTTAAGACTAAGTTGAACTTTTGAGTATAATTGTTGATAGCTGTTTTCATCAACGTAACTCGTAGCATCAATAATGAGCGCTTCAACAGCTTGCTCTTCAAGTTTTTCACATACTGTGATTTTTAACTGGTTTATTGCTTGTTTTAAGAGGTCGCTGCTTTGATTGTTGATACTAAGAAGAAAGATCTTCTCAGGTAATAGGTTATTGCCAGTAAAGCGTTTCAACGTAACAGGCTCAGCGAAACCAAGCACGGAAAATAGTTTATTAATAAAATTCATTTTTATTTTTTACTTTAATTATTGTTAATAGGTAAGGATATTATCACGGTAACACCGTCAGGGTTTTGGTGATTCAAAGCACTAATTTCGCCCTGATGAAATTGGCAAATTAATCGAGCAATATATAAACCTAAGCCAAGGTGAGGCTGCTCTTGCTTGCTTTTGGCTCTTATTGACACCATTGAATCAAACAGGCTCTCGTTTAATTGCGTTGGTAATAATATACCATTGTTACTCACCAGTAATTCAATTTGATTGTTTTGTTGTTTTAGTTCAATTGTTATGGCTTTATCTTGACTAAATTCTACCGCATTATTAATCACTTTATCTAATAGCTGTACTATATGTTCGGGTGAACCATTAAATTTAAGCTCAGTAAGTTTGGTTTTTAAGCTGAAACTATAACAACTATAAACTTGTTGATAACCGGCAACACAGCCAGAGACTACTGTGTATAAATCAAACTCAACTTTTTCTGTAGCAGATAACATTTGTTCAAGACGGGTGGCTTCGCTCATGTTGGTGAGAATTAAGTTTAAGGTGTTGATTCCTGTTTGCGCCCGTTCAATATAAGTATTACTGTCATTATCAGCATTATTTGTTGAAGCCCGCTGCTCTTGCAAAGCTAAATTTTCTAACGAGGTTTTAACCACGGCAATAGGGGTTCTTAATTCATGAGATAAGCGCGCAGACATACTTTCTAAATAATAATTGTATTCACTTAAACGGTTAACCGCTGTAGTAAAACTGCGGGATAAATCGCCAATTTCGTCATTACTTTTTGATGGTGTCATTTTAGCCGTAATTCGCCCTTGTTTATCAATAGCGAGTTCAGCTTGATTTGATAAATTTCGAATTCGTGAAGAAATACGAGTCGCGAACAGTATAAAGGTCAAGGCGCCTAAGGTCATAATGGCTAAAATTATTGAGAAAAGCTTCTCTAAGGCCCTGTTTCTTAAGGTGCGAATGCCGTTGGTTGTTTCCTCCACAATCACAGCGCCTTTAACGTTATCATTAATAAATATAGGATAAGCAGCTGATAGCACCAGTGCTTGTTTGTCTGTGGTTAAACGCCATTGTGATTTTGCTTTACCCTTTAAGGCGCTAACAATATGTTCGCCTTTAAGGTGTCTGGCATCGTAAATTTCATCGATAAAATCTGTTGGTGGTTTAGTGAGTATTTGGTAATACAAAGGTAATAAAATTTGTTGTTTAAATTGGAACCAAAAACTCTTTTTTTCATCATTACTGGGCTGTTTTTCTTTTGCTTGCCAAACGCCACTGGCTGATTTTAAAGAGCCGGCACTAGCGAGCACTCTGTGGTGTTGATCTACCACCCAAATACTCGAATTAGTGTAACGCATCCCTTTAACAATACGCTCAATTTCAGGTGAGGGCACAAGAATAGTGCCAAGGCTTTCAAGTTTGCTTGGATCAGCAGAGCCAATAGCTGATACCGCAGTACCATCGGCTTCATCAACATCATAAAAAGCAAAGGCTATTTTATCGCCTAATGTTTTGAGTGGTACACGTAATTCAATATTATAACCTTGGGGGGTTATCAACCAATGTCCTTGAATGTGAGGCGCAGGTGTTGGCAAATCATCAATATTTTCACTTATGCTAAAAGCTGAAATCCAGCCGGGCTTTTTGTTGCTGATAATAAAGCGGTTAAGTTGGTTATTTTCATCGGTAAATGACAAGGCTAAGTGATCATTGCTGGTGATGCTACGGCTATTGTTGCCGCGAAATATAACTTGGTTATCGGCTACTTGAAAAAACAAATACAAATATTTGTCATACTTACCAACACTGGCTTTAAAATTTAAGCTCAGTGGCTTGGTAGCAAAAAGTTGCTGCTGGTGATGATAAAAATGTGCTCTTGATGAAAAACTTGGCCAGTCTTTATGTAAACCATCAAGCTGAATAGCTTCAGTTAATTGATAACCATATAAGTCTTTACCTTGCTCGACGTTGGGTAAAAAACTTGCTTGATTGTTAAATAAGTTTTCTCGTTCATGCAGCGCTGTTGCCAGTGCTCTTGCCGTGCCAACTAACGTTTGCTCTTGCCCAAAACGCAGGTGTTTCTCCATTTCCCAGACGTATTGGTAACCAAACCAAGGAATAACGAATAAGAAACTTGATAGCAATAACAGCTTTGCTCTTAAACCAAAGCGAAAAGTAAATGCGCGAGTAGCCTTCATCTTAGTGATCACTACTGCCATTGTCTATTGCACTTAGCCAGCGATAGCCCATGCCATAAACGGTTTCAATGCAGTCAAAGTCATTATCGATTTTGGCAAATTTTTTACGAATACGTTTTATATGCGATGTAATGGTACTGTCATCAACAAAAATTTTAGAGTCAGTCATTAGTTGGTTGCGGTTTTTCACATGTCCAGGGTGCTTAGCGAGTGCATGTACAAGCCAAAACTCAGTTATAGTTAAATCAATGGGCTGGTTATGCCAAGTAATAGTCATGCGTTGGCTATCAATAGTTAATGCCCCTGTTTGGGTAATATGTTCATCACTCACGGGTTGATTGAAGGCCTCTTGGCGACGAAATAGGGCAGAAATTCGCGCGGTTAAGTGCGGTAAGCTAATGTCTTTGGTGAGATAATCATCAGCACCAATACGCAAGCCGGAAACTGTGTCAAAGTCGTTATCGCGAGCGGTTAAAAATATGATGGGTAAACTGGCCGATTTAGCGCGCAACTGCTGACATAAAACAAAACCACCGTCATATTCTTCGTTCAAACCTATATCTAAAATCACCAAGTTAGGTAATCGTAAATTAAAGGCTTGTGTGGCGGTTTCTCTATTGGCATAGGTTTGCACCTGATAGCCTTGGCTACGTAATACATCGGCATAGTTTTCACGTATAGCTGCTTCGTCTTCCACAATAGCAATTCGTTTGGTCATTAGGTGGTATTTCGTGTTAATTGTGTATACGCAAAACGCTGTGAATATATCCCTATAGGCTTAACTTTAACATCCGTGTTAAAGGTATTTGCTCCAACATCAATCAACACCTACATGCTGATTGATAACTGACTATATCTAACTTTTCACGCAAACGCGCCTAATTTTTGCAATTGCCATAATGTTGCCACAATTGCTCAGCAATTTGCCATTTTTGCAGCACATTAGTGTCTTTTTCTTACGGTTTAATAGCAGCTGTCAAACAAACTAAATTAAAACACTTTACAGGTAGGGAAAATATTATGAAAACTAATACTCGAAAAAACACGTCAATAAAGAGCAAAAAAATGCTCATCGCTACGGTTGTTATGGCTGCATTATCAACAAGCTCAGTATATGCAACTGAAAACAAGTTAACGTTAGCTGAAAAAAAACAAGCGCAAACCAATAATGAAAATATTGGGTTTGGTACGGGGATGTTAATCGGCGCGGTAGCGGCAGGGCCTATTGGCGCAATTGTAGCCGGTGTTAGTGGTGTTTTTATCGCACAATTTATTAATGTAAATGATGAAAATGAAGAATTGTCACAAGCATTAACCAATGAACAACAAGCGCATCAATTAGCCAATAAAAAAGCACAACAAAGCAAAGCTAAATTACAACGATTAGAAAGCTCATATCAGCAACAATTAGCTTTACTTGAAAATCAACAACAGCAAACTAAACAGTTGCAAGCTGAACATTTACAAGCAGAAAAGTTATTAATGAGTTTACAGTTCTCTACTGGCTCAAGTGAAATAGCGCCTCATTATCAAGAGCAAGTAGCAGCATTAGCACAAATATTAAATAGCTCGCCAAATATGAAAATAGATTTGTCAGGGTATACCGACTTAACCGGTGAAGCGTCCCTTAATCAAACCTTATCGCAAGCAAGAGTTGAATCAGTTAAAACCTTGTTGATGGCGCAAGGGGTTGAAGCGGAGCAAATAGAAACCTTTGCATTTGGTGAAGCTGCGCCAGTTGTAGCAAATAATGAGCGAGAAGTAAGTTTTTATGATCGCCGTGTGGTGTTGAAATTACATAAGTCTTCATCAAATGAAGAGGCTGAAAGCATCAATAATCAAATGGCGAATAATCACTAACTAATAGTATAGTCGTTCTATTAACGCTTAATTTTAGTGGGAATTCTTTCAATGTACCAACGGTAACCTGGCCATTGAGCAATTTGTTCACCAATAAGTGATTCTATTTCGCCTTTTTCATGCATAGACACAATTGCATCATCTAATTTCTTCACTAATGATAAACCAATTGAAGAGACTTTAGATGTTGCAATATAGTGTTTGGTTACGACAACGGGGGATGAAATAAATATGATTTTTTTAGCTGCTTCTGGGAAGTTCGTAGACAGATAATCTGCTGTTGACAGTGCAGGCGCAATGAAAAACTGAATACGGCCATAAATTAACTTTTTTATGTTCTGCTCTAAAGAGCGGACTGGTTCAAGGCGAGTGAAGTTCAAACCTTTTTCCGCTAATCTATCAATACTGAAATTTCTTGTTACTCCCCCTCTTAACGCTAAAAAATGATTTACTGTTGCATTCGAAAACTGGTCTTTTAGGTAGAAAATATTATAGGCAGACTCAAATAAAGGCATACTAGAGTAAGTAAAAAAATCATCGTAACTATTACCCTTTTCTAAACCAAGAATAATATCAATTTTACCTTGTTTAGCATTATTTATTGCTCTTAACCAAGGTAAAGGTGTCGATTTTTTGTAATTGATAATAATTTCGTGGTTGGCGATGATCTGATCGAGTAGGCTGAAGGAAATTCCAGTTAACTGGTTGTTTTTTATATAGCTCATCGGTGGAAAATAAGATTTAGCGGCAACAATAATATTATGATGTTCAGCATAACTTCTATTACAAAATATGCACAAGGCTAGTAATAAAAATGTTACTAGTTTCATTTTGTTTCCTAATAATGAATATTTGGTTTTATTTGCATGATTAAGTTTAATTATAGTGCTCCTTTTTAATAAAACACAAAAATCATGATCGACAATGGCATTGCTTTCTGCGCCGAAATAAATAAGCCGTTATGAGTAAATTGTAAAAATAGCGTTTTTTTGACTTATCCAATACTTATCCTATATTTATTTTGAATAAGTTACACATTGATTAAATTCAAAAAAACACAAGGGCATACATATGTTACATACACTCAATTTTAAAAGAGGTATTGCAATATCAAGTTTACTTGTTTCAAATTTGATTTTTGTAAGTCAATCAATCGCTGGGGTTTCAGTTATTGTTCATCCAGAAAATAACTCTACTTTCAGCAAAAAAATTATCAAAAAAATATTTCTGGGTAAGTCGAAGAACTTTGACAATGGCAAAGTGATCTTATTACTAAGCCCCAAAACTGGCTCTTCTGCTAGTAATGAGTTTAACAAGGCTATTTTAAAAAAAACTGCTTCACAAATAAATGCATACTGGTCGAAAATGATCTTTACTGGCAAGGGAACCCCTCCACAAGAAATAGAGTCTGTGAGTGAGATCATCAGCGCTATTGCCGAGAATAAGGATGCTATTGCTTTTATTGATGCTGATAGCGTAACTGACGCAGTTAAAGTTGTAGCAACATTTTAAGGGGAATAAGTAATGAAAACTAATCTATTGATAATAGTATCTTTAATTGGGGTGTTTTTTTCAGCTCAATCATTTGCCGATCTGAAAATAAGTGGTTATGGCTCGATTATAGCGGGTAAAACGTTAGGAACCGTTGATGATCCTTTAAACCCTGGGCAAAAAAGAGATGAAATACTCACCGCTGATTTTTATGATGTTGGTCAGTACACTAATGACCTTACTTTTAATGCTGAGTCTATATTTGCAGTGCAAGCAGTTGCAGATTTAGGACCAAAGTTAACAGCTACAGTACAACTTGTTGCCAAAGGTGTTGATAATTTTAATCCTGAATTTGACTGGTACTATTTAACCTACCAAGCGACAAGCGACATAACTATTATGGCTGGTAGAAGAAATATTCCCATGTATTACTTTTCAGAATTCGTTGAAGTTGGTTATGCCTACCCTTGGATGCGACCACCATCAAATCTATATTGGTGGCAAGTAACACAGTTTAATGGTGTACATGCCATGTACGATTTTGATTGGGGTGAATCATCAAATACCATCACTGTTTTCTATGGTAATGAATATTCAGATGATAATAAAGAAATGGGGTATTATGAAGTTTTATTCGGTGGAGAAGAAAGTACCACTGTGGATGAGTATTGGACTAATATTACCGGAGTTAATTGGGTAGTTTCAGGTGATTGGTTTGAAGATATTACCTATGATTTGCGCTTTGTTTATTTTCAACATGATTTAGAAAGAACTAGAAACATAGTTGATGGTGATAATACGTTGCTGTTAACTAGTCAAACGTTTTTAGGCTTTGGTGGCTCAGTAGATATATCTACGTTTACCTTTCTATTTGACTGGAACTTCGTTACCCGTGATGATGGTTTAGGTACAGAGTTTCCAACCTACTTGTTGTCACTAGTATATAACCATAATGATTTTCATCCTTATATCACTTATTCTAAAGCAGACCATGAACGTACAAAATCTATACCACCAACAGAAGATCTGGAAGAGCATTATATCTCTAGTATCGGTTTACGTTATGACTTTTTACCAAAAGTAGCGTTTAAAATACAATATGATCGATTTGTCGACCAAGGTGATGTCGCAACTGTGTGGAATTACCATGGTGATTCAGACACTATTACGCTTGGTGTTGATTTTATTTTTTAAAGCTATAGGCCCAAACGTTTATCAGAAATGTTTGGGCCTTCTGTTTACCCCGTAACTTTTCTTAGCATTGCCCGTCCAACCATGCGCACTTTTGTTGGTAGTGGCATGCGATTTAAGTTGGTTTTAACCGCCCCTTCAGTAAAAGCTGTCGCCTTTGAGTAATCAATATTAATGTCTAAAATCACCGCTTTGTGTTCTTGGGCTAATTCACGGGCTTTACTTAAACCTGTTTTAATATCAGCGTTATTTTCAATGCGGACATATTCAGCGCCAGTTGCCATGGCTAAACCTTTTAACTTGGTTTGCGGTAATACAGTGCAGGTCTTTCGGTTGTAGGGAATTTGCTGAGCTTGGGCAATTTGCGAGAGTTCTCCGTCATTAAATACGCCAATAACCAAGCCTAAGTTTTGACTAACGGCTGTTGCCAATTCGGTTGCTGTCATCATAAAGGCGCCATCGCCGACAATAGCGTGCACTTCTTGATCAGGTTTTGCCATTTTTACCGCGATAGCCGCAGGGGTTGCATAACCCATACAGTTAAAGTCGGTTGGAGAAATAAAACCATAAGCTTGATGAATAGGCATTAGCTCTGCCGTTAAAAAGGTATGATTACCATCATCAACCACAATATGAGCATCATCATTTAATTGCCCTCTGAGTTCATCAAAATATAGGGCAGGGTTAACCTTATTTTTTGAATCATGTTGATACCATGATTCTCGGTAGGCTTTTTTATCATCGCAAATTTGTTTAGCAACTTCATTATTATTTTTAGCTGTACCAAGGGCTGTTAACGATACTAATAATTGTTGGCAAACCTGTTTTGAGTCACCTTCAATGGCAATGGCGGTGTCAAAATTAGCATTGAAAACTTTTGGGTTAATATCAATATGAATTAAGTTTTCGGGTAATTTTCCGCCAAAACTGCCGGTAGCTATTTCGCCAAAGCGGGTGCCAATAGCTAATACGCAATCGGCGTTATCAAAAGCGTTTTGCGCAGCAGGCACGGCTGCAGGACCAAAGCAGAACCCAGCATGTAATGGATGATTAGCCGGAAAAGCGCTAATACCTTGCATAGTGGTGGCAACCGCGCTGCCAATTTGTTCACTTATAGCAACCAAAGTCTCGCTTGCATGTACTGCGCCCCAACCGGCAAATATTGCAGGGTTATTTGCTTGCATCAGCATTTTTGCTGCGCTGTTAATTTGAGCGATAACCTCAGCTGATAACGCTGGCTGGGTTTGTGGTGTGTATGTTGGCAAGTTATCTATATTTGCTTTATCAAGCTGTAAATTTACCGGTAACTCAATAAATACTGGCCCCGGCTCTCCTGTGGTGGCAATATCATAAGCTTTATAGATGGTTTCAATCACTTCTTCATGGCTGTTAATTTTAAATGCAGCTTTAGTAAAGCCGGCTACTAATTTGAGTTGATCCATTTCGTGCAGTTGATAATCAAAATTTGAATCATTACGAATACCGCCCGTAATCACTAACATAGGAATACCATCAAGATACGCCTCAGCTATACCGCTTGCTGCGTGAGTAACACCTGCAGCAGGTACAATTACTAAGGTGCCAACAGAGTCAGTTACACGGCTGATGGCGTCAGCCATAAAGCCGCCATGACCTTCATGCATAACAAGATTGGGAGTTATTTGCCCTGAGTTGTTTAATTCGTCATAAAGCTCAGTATTGTGAACACCGGGTATGCCAAATGTATGCTTTACGCCAATTTGCTCTAATGCGTATCGGGTTAACCATGCAGCTGTTTTTTTCATTGTTATTTCTCCTGAGCGTTATTTCGATTTGGTATTGATTTTGTCATTGATATGTTTTGCAGCTTGTTGTGCTGTTAATAAACAGCCTGCTAAAAAAGTACCCTCTAGTGACTTTTCACCATTTGAGCCGCCGCCACCAAAGCCTGAGGCTTCGCCAATGGCGTATAAACCATTCATAGGTTGGTTTTGAGTATCAAGCACTTGTGAGTTCAAATTAGTTTGAATGCCGCCTAAACTTTTACGACTAATTAGCGCAATTTTAATGGCGATAAATGGCCCATGTTTTTTATCTTGAATGGGATGCGGTTTGCAGGTTCTTAATTTGTCTGGCCGCCATTTTCTCGCGTGTTCAATACGTCTTATTTGATCGTCATTCCACTGTGATGATGGTCTTGCGAGTATTTCATCATAATCATCAAGGGTTTGCTGTAATACGTTAACTTCAATAGGATTTACATTGGCTAACTCATTCATTTTCACCGTTAGTTCCCTTACTGAGTCAGCGACAATAAAATGATCACTTTCTACTTGCATCTGCTTTACTAGTCGATGATTACCCAACAAGGTTTCTTTTAGCATAGTAAAGAATTTTTTATCGCGGATCATAGGGTTATGCTCAGCACCAGAGACGGCAAATTCTTTACTGGCTATTTTCCAATTAAGCACTTGCCACGCATAACCTGACTTTTGCTCGCTCATGCGGCGACACAGTTCGTTAGTATCAAAACCAGTAACCAGAGGCTCAGGGCCGATACGCTTGCCATAGCTGTCTAGCCATAGTGCAGATTTACATGGAATTAAGCTTAAGCCCTCTTGTTCAAAAGTCGCTTTGGGGTGGGGAATACCCGCAGCATAGTTCCACATTTTATCGAGGTGCGTTATTGCTCCGCCAATATTTGCAACCTCATCGTGCAATGCGCCGTTACAACTAGGGTGGGTGCCATTGAGCAATGTTTCTGGTGCAGGAGAGAAATGTTCTGGCCAATTCTCTTTTACTTTGGTTAAGTTACCAGTAAAACCACCTGAGGCAACAATAGTGCTGATTGCATAGTATTGATTGTTGCTAGTGTCTTGACAGCCCACTACTGCTCTGTTTTTAGTGAGTAACTGGCTAACTTTGCAGTTAAACTGGAAATGAATATTTTTATCTTTAAAAGGGACAATAGCACTTAGCATCTTGTTCACTAGCTCTAACGATGTTCCCCAAATAACGTGGTAGCGAGGTACAGAATTACCATTGCCATATAAACCACGTTCAACCCAGTTAACCGCCGGTAAGAATTTTACCCCGAGTTTTTTGACATACTTGTATATATCTTGATAACTTTGCTCAACATAAAGTTTTGCCCACTGTTTTGGGTAAATATCATCGTCATTGAAGTTGGCAAAGTTATGCCAATCTTTTAGGGCAATGTTAGCATTATCAATAATACCACTGCGTTTTTGCTCTGGTGTGCCAACCAGTGCCATGCCACCAAACGCTTTGCGAGCTAAGCCGCCTATTTTATCTTCAGCTTGGGCATCAAGTACCAGCACTTGTTTATTTTGCTTGGCTAACTCTAACGCTGCGGTTAAGCCCGCAATACCAGCGCCTATAATAATGGCATCATACTTTGCTTTATTATCACTATTGCTTAATTTATCAGACATACATCTTGCATCACTTCAATTGACATAGCATTATCATAGCTTGTCATTTTTTTAACGCACTAGTAAAAATTACCTAATGACCCAATTAGCTTCCCAAAATTTAGCGCTACAGCAAGATAAAATTAATAAGTTGGTTGCAAATTTGTATTTAGCAACCAGTAAAATAGAATTGGCTGAATATCGTGATTGGGCGTTAGCACAATTACAAAGTTTAATTGAGTTTGATGGTGCCATTTGGAGTAACGGTCACCAACAAACAGTAAAATTTCATAATCACACCTTAGTGAATGTTGATGAATCATTGACTCAGTGTTTGCTCGATAATTTATCAATAAATCCACTAGCGGATAAACTGTTTGATAATTTAGGCTCGCCAATAGATATGCGTGATTTAATGACCGATGAAGATTTTTATTGCTCTGAAATTTACCTGAAATGTTTTAAGCCCCATGGTATTGAACGAATATTATCATCAGTTCACCTTGATGAGCGCACCGGCTTATTCACTCTACTAAGCTTATATCGTTTTAATCGCGATCAGCCTTTTTCAGTGCAAGATAAATACAATCAAAAGCAAGCCTTGTATCATTTGTTAATGGCGGCAAAACATGCACTGTTTTTGCAGCTTGAGAATACAGAAGATAGCAAAAATCAAAGTCATAAAAACAGCCATAAAGCGATTTGTGATCAACAGGGCTATTTTCATCAAGTACAAAGTAGCTTTATTGATTTATTAGAGCAGTACTATCCAAATAATAATTTGCTAAAATTACCTTTTACGCTGGACTTAATTGAGCAAAATTATGTCGTTGAAGGGCTACAAGTTGAGCTAAAACCTTTTAATGACTTAGTTATTGTAGAAATTTGGCCCCAAGGTCCATTAGACAGTTTATCATTGCGTGAGCAAGAAATAGTACAAACGCTAGCTAAAGGGTTAACGTTTAAAGAAGCGGCAAGGGCGTTAGATTTATCACCTTCTACTGTTTCTAATCATCTATATCGAATTTATCAAAAACTTAATATTGGTAGTAAAAGTGAGTTGTTTAAATTAATTAAGTGATATTTTATTATGTTAATCTGATTTATCAATAATATAGCATCCTTTACCTTGCTCTTTTGCTTGATAAAGCGCTTTGTCGGCTTTTTCTAATAACGGGTTGATTTTTATCTCAGTATTTTTGCTTTGGGCGACACCAATACTTATACCTACATTTAGGTTGTGTTCTTGATAGCTAATGGGACTAGAAATAAATTCAACCACACGCCCCAGCATATGTTGTAAGCTTTCTTTGCTTATTTCGCTATGAATTAGCACAACGAATTCATCACCACCAAAACGGGTAATAATATCGTGGCGGCGAAAACACTCACGCAAACGTTTTGCCGTAACTTTGAGTATATAATCACCACAAGCATGACCGTAGGTGTCGTTGATTGCTTTAAAACCATCTAAATCGGTAAAAGCTAAAGTAACAAAGCTTTTTTCACGTTTACTTTTTGAAGCAAGTATTTCTAATTGATCGATAAAATATTGGCGATTATATAAACCTGTTAAGTGATCGTGAAAAGCTAGAAAACTCAATTGTTGCTGTAATTCCTTACTTTTATCAATTTCAATTTGTAAAGAGCTTAACGTATTTTCTAATTCGTGAGTACGAGCTTTTATTTTATCCTCAAGTTGTTCTTTATGTTCATTTAATTCTGTTAAGGTGTCGTTTAATTCAGCGTTTTGATTGAACAGAAATAATGCAGCAGCAATAACATTACTGATCAAAGTTAAGACATCAATATCATGTTGATTATATTCTTTGTCACTTCGATAAGATTGAACAACAAAATCACCTAAAAAATCACCTTGATGTATTAGTGGAAAACATAACCATTGTTCAGGAATTGTACCAATAACATTAACATCGCCATTGTCCATCAGTTGTTGAATTTCTGCTTTGGTTAAACAAACGGTTCTTTTCTTTTTAATGGCGTAAAAAGTTAAGGTTTCAAAAATCTCCTCTAATGGCACTAAATTCAACTCTTCAGATGAAATTTTGTCTTTGACATCTCGATAGTAAGGAAAGGTTACATAACGTTCCTTGGCGCTGAGTAACACCACAAAGAAGTTTTCTGCGTATAAAACTGATTTTAAACTTTGATGAATTGAACTAAGTAAGTTGTAAGTACTTTCACTGCTTCCTAGAAAGGCAAAAATTTCACGCATAAAAGCTACAGTAGTATCATTATTTTTTTCTACCATCAGTGTGCCTGTTTGAAAGAAAGAAGAGCAATAAGGTATCGTTAAATATAGCAGAGATTTTATATGGTGAATTTTTTGTATGAGCGCTGATCGTGTTTGCTTATTACTGGTTATATCATTTTGAGCTAAGTGCATAGGCACCTTATATTAACCATTAAGTGGTCTTTTAAGTTCTATTTTTCAAACACCCGCTCAAACGGCGGCAAAGAATCAAGTAATTGTTTGCCATATCGTTTAGTTACTACGCGTTTATCCATTAAGGTGATCACCCCTTCGTCCATTTCATTACGCAATAACCGACCGCAAGCTTGTACCAACTTTTTTGAGGTGTCAGGTACAGATAAACTCATAAAAGGGTTGCCGCCTTTAGCGCTAATATATTCCGCTTGCGCTTGTTCAACTGGTGAGGTTGGCACTGAAAATGGCAGTTTGGTGATAATTAAGTTATTTAAATAGTCACCGGGTAAATCAAGACCTTCAGAAAAGCTTTGGGTACCAAAAATAATACTGGTTTGCTTATTGTCACAACGCTTTTTATGGTTTTCAATAATATGTTGTCGAGAGTGTTCCCCTTGTACGGCAATATCGAATTTGTACTTTTCTCGTAAAGCTTGCGCTACTTTTTCCATTTGCCAATAGGATGAAAATAACACTAAGCTAGCACTGCCTTGATCAAGATATTTAGGCAATTTGTCAATTAATTCATCGGTAAATTGTATAGCACTGGGCTCATTATCCATTTTGGCGACAACCAGCTGGGCATTGTTCTGATAATCAAAAGGAGAGGTGACTTGCTGATATTGGCTGCCATCGTTATTTTTTAACCCTGCTTGAAAGCGAAAGTGATCAAAAGAATTGAGCGCAAGTAGTGTTGCTGAGCACAAAACCGCGCCTTCGCATTGACTCCACAATTTATCTTCAAGGGTGAAGCCAACTTCAATAGGAGAAGCGCAAATTAAATAATCTTGACGAGCATTACCTTTATGCGGCGCTTGTTTTTGTAACCATCGCGCCATAGGTGCAGCTTTATCACTATCTGTTTTAGCGTACATGTGCCACAAGCTTTGTAGATTTTCTAAGCGTTGTAACATAAAGCCGGCTTCACTCAACACTGGCTCTGCCAAGTACATTTGCGTTTCACCATCTTTTACTGATTCAATTAATGTGCTGTAAAGTTTATTTAAATGGCTTAAGCATTTTTTGCTGAGTTCATTACAATCTTCTGCCCAGTTTTTCAGGGTTTTAGGAATAATGCCATTGTCGAAACGGTAGACTTGTTCATCATTGTTTTTAAAGCTATCGTTACTTTTGTTTTGACTGTCGGCAAAATATACGCTGGCGTTATTATCAACAAAAGTAAGTATTTTCTGCATTTCTATCAGCAAATCTTGGCAATCATCACTGAGCTTGAGTGCCGGAGAAATAGCCCGTTGTGATTTAATCAACTTCGCCATTTTATCACCGGTTTCTCTTAGTTTTGTTAACCAGTCAATTGCGCCTCGCAAGGTGACACTGGCACTGGAGTGATCACGTGTTACCTTGGGTAAATGATGCGCTTCATCAATAATATAAAAAGTTTCATCAGGCGAAGAAAGTATTCTACCGCCGCCTAGTTCAAGATCGGCAAGTAGTAAACTATGATTAACCACCAACACATGGGCTTGCTCCATGGTTTCACGGGCTTTATGAAAAGGACAATGGTTGTGATCAACTAAACTTTTTAAGCAGCTGTGTTTGTCGCTTTGTACTTGAGACCAAATATGATGTGGCACCGGACTTTTCCAAGAATCAATATCACCATGCCAAGAGCCGTCAGTTAAGGCTTTGTGCATCGCGTTTAACGTGCGAATATCACTGGCTTTTGGTTTTTCGGCAAAGGTAAAGCCTGCTTGAGGAGAATCAGTCGTAACAGCTTGGGCAAGTTTTTGGCGGCAAACATAGCGTTGACGTCCTTTGACTAGGGCAAAATCGAATTTTAGCCCAGCATGTTCTTTCAAAAAAGGTAAATCTTTATCAACCAGTTGCTCTTGTAATGCCACAGTAGCAGTAGATATACACACTTTTTTGTCACGCCCCAGCGCAAGCGGAATAGCACCTAAACTATAGGCTAACGATTTACCAGTGCCTGTTCCCGCTTCAATGGTGATGATTTTTCTGTCTTTGTTATAGTCACCAGCTAGGGTTTTTGCTATTTCAGCAATTAAGAAAGTCTGCTGTTTTCGTGGATTAAAATTACTTAAGTTCTCGCCAATTGCTTTATATGATTGGCGGATCACAGTTTTTAACTTGTCAGATAGCATTACTGAGTGGTTTCCATAAAAGATCAAATACGATACACTGCTGTATATATTAACAGGTTTTATATTTTTCTCTCATTATATCTCAATAAATTTTCAAAATATGCCAACAAATTTGCCACTACAGATCCAACATGGTTTTTTACTTAGCCGTCATGTGCAAGACTGTCGGCATAATCAAGGGCATGCATTGCAAATAACGCTGTGGTTAAAAACAACACAGGGGGCAACTAAGCTGACTATTGATAATGAGTTGGCGGTGTTTTTTGTTGAAGCGGATCAAGTAACACAAGCCATTGAGTTATTAAATCAGCACAATATTATTTTAGCTAAACAACAAGGCTTAAGGTTGAAAACCTTTGGACAACAGCATGTTCATGGTTTTTATTTTTTGACTCTAGCGCAATTCTATCGAGCGCGTGATTGTCTTAAAAGCCAACAAATAAAATGTTACGAAGATGATATTCGCCCTGATGATCGATATTTGATGGAGCGTTTTATAACCGCTGATATTGATTTTTCAGAAAGTCTGCCGACAAAATGTAAAAAATCATCTGAAAAACTCGATATTAATTTGACTATGTTGTCACTAGACATAGAGTGTTCAATGGCTGGCGAGCTTTATTCTATTGGTTTATATGCGAATAATGCTAGTGAATTTAAATGTGTGTTGATGATAGGAGAGCCGCAAACAAATTGTGAATCTTATATTGTTTGGATAAAAGATGAAAAAGCGCTGTTAATAGAGTTAATCAAACAAATAACCAGTATCGATGCGGATATTTTTATTGGCTGGAACGTTATTAATTTTGATTTCAACTTACTGCAAAAACGAATGGATTTATACGGAATTAACTTTGCCATTGGCCGTGATGGCACTGCTCCTCGATGGCGTACTAATAGCAATAATGCTGAACAACAGTTTATCGAAATCGCAGGGCGCGTAGTGCTTGATGGTATTGATTTACTCAAAACTGCTACCTATAGTTTTCCAAGTTTCTCCCTTGATAATGTCGCTAACAGCCTATTAGGCATAGGAAAGAAGGTTGAGGATGTAGATAACAGAGTACAAGAAATTACCGATAACTTTAACCATAATAAACCAGCACTTGCAGCTTATAACCTTGAGGATTGTCGATTGGTGTGGCTGATATTTGAAAAAACGCAACTCTTAGAATTTGCTCAACTTAGAGCGCTGTTAACCGGGCTGGCTATTGATAGAATTGGTGGCTCTGTGGCTGCTTTTACTAACCTATATTTACCTAAATTACACCGTAGCGGTTATGTCGCGCCTAATATGGGGGATGGCGAATCTGAGTTAGTTTCCCCTGGGGGCTATGTAATGGACTCTATTCCTGGGCTTTATGACAATGTGCTAGTGTTAGATTTTAAATCACTATACCCAAGTATAATACGCACCTTTAAAATAGATCCCATGGGGCTAATTGAAGGATTAATTGAAGCCAAAAGAGCAGGGCTTGTAGCACAAAACCAAACTGAAAATGTTATTAAGGGCTTTGACGGCGCTTATTTTTCTCGAGAACAGCACTTCTTGCCTGATATCATTACTTCACTTTGGTTAGAGCGAGATAAAGCTAAACAGCAAAAAAATTCGGCTTTATCACAAGCGATAAAAATTATTATGAATAGTTTTTATGGCATTTTAGGCTCTACGGGCTGTCGATTTTTTGATCCTCGTTTAGCTGGCTCTATCACTAAACGCAGCCATGAAATTTTAAAAACCACTAAGACATGGATTGAAAATAAAGGCTATAGCGTTATTTATGGTGATACTGACTCAATTTTTGTTGATGTTGGCAAAGAGCAATCAGCCAAACAAAGCAAAGTGTTAGGTAAAGAATTGCAAGATTTGATCAATAAAAAGTGGCAACAAACCATCCACAATGACTTTAATTTATCTTGTGAATTAGAAATAGAGTTTGAAACTCATTTTACTAAATTTTTAATGCCCACCATTCGAGGTCGCGATGTTGGTACTAAAAAACGTTATGCAGGTTTAGTAGTTTCTGGCGAAAACAATGAACAACAGCTGATCTTCAAGGGTTTAGAAAGTGTGAGAACCGATTGGACACAACTGGCAAAAGACTTTCAAAAAACCTTATATTCAAAAGTATTTAATCAAGAAGCAGTTGAGGATTTTGTTAAAGAAACGGTTGCTAAAACGTTAGCAGGCGAGTTCGAAGAAAAACTAATCTACCGAAAACGTATCCGCAGAAAGCTTCAAGATTATGTTAAAAATGTGCCACCACATATTAAAGCCGCTCGACTTGCTGACGAGATTAACAAAAAACAAGGCAAACCGCTGCGTTATCAAAAGCGCGGTTGGATTGAGTATTACATTACCTTAAATGGCCCACAAACAATTGAACATTTATCTTCACCGCTAGATTATCAATTTTATATCGACCGACAATTATGCGCGGTTGCTGATGGAATTTTGCCTTTTATTGGTACTAGTTTTTCTCAAATAACTGATGCTCAATTAGGGCTGTTTTAGCAGTCATACTAAAATGTAACAACTAAGATTGATTATTTATCAAGTTATGGAAGATAACAGGTGAAAGTTAGCTCATTAAAAGGTATAAAGAGATATGAGTTTTAGATGGCTAGATAGCTATTTGCTGTAGCTAGATATAAAAATAGGTTTTAATAAAAATGAAACAAGATACTAAAATTGTTACCGCAGGGCGTAAGCCTGAATTTACTCAAGGGGTGGTAAATCCAAGTGTAACTCGTGCATCAACCGTTGTGTTTGATACGGTTGCAGAAATGAATAGCGCCTTAAAAAATCGTCATAACAATACCATGCTTTATGGACGACGCGGCACAACCACTGCATTTGCTTTTAGTGATGCCATGACAGAGCTTGAAGGCGGTGCAGGCTGTGCGCTTTATCCATCAGGCACAGCGGCTATTACCAATGCTATTATTTCTTTTGTAAAAAGCGGCGATCATATTTTAATGGTTGATAGTGCTTATGAGCCTACCCGTGATTATTGCGATAAAATTTTAGCTAAAATGGGCGTAACTACTACTTATTACGACCCGCTGATTGGTGCAGGCATTGAAGCATTGATCCAAGATAATACCCGCATTATATTTTTAGAATCTCCCGGCTCTATTACTATGGAGGTTCAAGACGTGCCAACCATTGCTAAAATAGCGCATCAACATGATTGTATTGTTATGCTTGATAATACTTGGGGTGCGGGCATTAACTTTAAACCGTTTGATTATGGGGTAGATATTAGCGTACAAGCAGCGACTAAATACATTGTTGGTCACTCAGATGTAATGCTGGGAACAGCAACTGCCACAGAAAAATATTGGCCGCAATTACGTGATAATAGCTATTTGATGGGGCAGTGTACTTCTCCGGACGATCTATATCTTGCGCTTCGCGGTATTCGCACTATTGGTGTACGTTTGAAACAACATCAACAAAGTGCCTTAAAAATAGCTAATTGGTTAAAAGAAAGGCCAGAAGTTGACACAATTTTACACCCTGCCTTTGACTCTTGCCCTGGGCATGAGTTTTTCAAACGTGATTTTAGCGGCTCTAATGGATTATTCTCTTTTACGTTAAATTGCGGTAACCGTAAGGCATTAACAGCGCTGCTTGATGGTCTGAAGCATTTTAAAATGGGCTATTCTTGGGGCGGTTTTGAGTCACTGATTTTAGGGATTACCAGTGTTGATTCAATTCGTAGTGCAACAAAGTGGACAGCAGAGTTTCCACTGATCCGTCTACACATTGGTTTAGAAGACGTTGATGATTTAATTGAAGATTTAGCGCAAGGTTTTGTGCGCTTTAATGAAAAGCTTTAACAGCACTCTAAAGTTATTGCTTCAGTAACATTAGAGTGCAATATTTGCTGAACGAGCATAGTTATTAAAATTTATGATTGCCTGAGGAAGATCAAGTTCGACTAAATTATTTAAGGTATTTAAAAGCTCTTTGAGCTCTTGAAGCTCGTTAAATGAAGCGTTTTGTTCGATAACTTTTTGTGAAAGTAAATTAAAGCGGCTGAGTTGGTCGTTATTTATTATTTTATTCATAGCGTTCTTCCCTGATGCGTTGATTAAATATACAGTAAAGTAAAAATAGTTTAAATGCAAATGTCTACATTGATTGACTAAATCAATGTAGACATTCTGGGTTAACTTTATTCGTTATTTCCCTAGTAAACTAAAAATTTTATTAGCGATATCAGTATTATCTTGTGCACCATTAAATAACTGACTTTGTTTACCAAAAGCAAATACAGGTACGTCAATTGCGGTATGACCACCAGAAGTCCAACCGCTGTTAGTGCGAACATCCATAATATGCTTAACTTGTTTTAATAAGGCTAATTCAGTTTTTGAGGTTTTTTTATCTTGATACATGTTTTTGTTGTCATCAGATGTTAGCGTTGATTTTGCTTGTATTAGGCTGTTAAGTTCATCTTTGCTAACGTCAAAATTAAATAAACCGTTAGCTAAATTTTCAGTAATTTTATTTTTGTCTAATGCTTTAGCAATATACTTGACCGAATGAGTCATGGTTGTTAAATCTTTTGCATTCCACTCATATTTGCCGTTAGCTGCAATAGTAAAACCACCTGTACTATGATCAGCTGTAACGACTACCAAAGTGTCAGGATTATGCTCAATAAAATGCTCTAAATATTCTAATGTTTTTGCTAAATCATCCATTTCACCCATGGCATCAGTAATATCATTACCATGTCCAGCCCAATCTATTTGGCTAGCTTCAATTAGCATGAAAAAGCCATTATCACCTGCATTATCATGTTGTTGTAAATTAGCTAGATGATGTACTGCCGCTTTTGTCATAGCTGATAAGCGATGATGGTCAGTATCATCTAATGCCGAAGGTAGGCCAACATCAGAAAACAGGCCTAAGACAGGCTTATTTGCAGGTAAATTGGTTAAGCCTTGGTAATTATCAATATAGTGAAAACCAGCGTCTTTAAATTCATTGACTAGGTTTCTATCTTCACGAAGAAAAAACTTCCAACCACCGCCAAGGTATAAGTCAGCTTTAATGCCATCATCAAGATAGCTATCGGCAATTTCGTTATAGTGACGACGATTTTCATTGTGTGCTAAATAAGCCGCAGGGGTGGCATGATTAATTTGTGATGTAACCACAACACCGGTTTTCTTGCCTTGTAATTTAGCCCACTCTAAAACAGTTTGTACGGGCTTTTTATCAACATCTACGCCAATAGCACCGTTATAGCTTTTTACTCCGGTTGCTAATGCTGTGGCAGCCGCAGCAGAGTCAGTAACAACACCAGAAACAGTAGCAGGGTAAGTACTTGATAAACCTTTAAGGTGACGGTCAAAAACAGTTTTCTCAACAATTTCAGTGTTAGGGTTGTCTTTGAAATATCGATAAGCACTGGTATACGCTGGTCCCATACCATCACCAATCACCATGATGATATTTTTGGGAACGCTTTTTTGTGCAGCTAAGTTTTCTTTGGTCATTTCTTGGTTAGCAGTAACCGTATTAACACAAGATATAGTCAGCAGGGAAAGTGCTAATGCAGGTAAAAATAATTTCATTGAATATTCCATGTTGTCATTTATTTCATCGGATAAGTTATTTGGCTAGTTCAACATCAACCCATACAAGTCGATGATCTGATGACGCTTGGCGGTTTTCGATTAAACGATAAGTATCATCATTTTTTTCTGGCCAAAATACACCTGAATTTATAATGGTAAAGTTGTTTGTAGATGGCAGTACGTAATCTGCTCGCATTCCCCAGTAAGCGGTATGATGTTTAGCATTTTCATTTTTTGGAGAGTGTAACTCTCCACCTGTACTTGCTGGCATAGGATCTTGAATTTTATCACTTGAAAGTAGTGCGAATATGCCTTTGCTGGTATCTTCCTTAATAGCATCGCCATCAGAAACAGAGGCATTTTGGTCGCCTAAAATAACAAAAGCTTGCTGTGCAGCTAAACCACCTTTTATACCTGAGTCATCATATATATAATTGCCTTTTTCGCCGTTTATATAGTCAACCCAAAAGCGAATTTCATCATGGTTACGCTTGCCATTGCGATCTTCGGCGCCGTCAAATACAGGCGGAGTAGGGTGGCTAGCTAAAACGTGAACAGTTTTGCCGTTCACATTTACAGGAATATCCCAATGTGATTTTGATGATAAACGTAAGGTTTGCCATGTATTATTAGTATACCAAGGTAGTTTAGTTTCAGGGTTTATTGGTTTTAATGCATTAGGCATATCATGCCATTTAAAATACTGGAAAGTTCTAATCTCTTTTTTACTGATAGGGTATTTAGATAATAACACCATACCAAAATGACCTTCAAAATAACCAAACCCATGGGTGTCGGCAGGTTGTTGGTTTGCTTTGCCATCATGGTTTAGATCATCATTGACCTTTACTCCTGTATTTGCAGCGCCTTGATAAAAATATGGAAAGCGAATACTTGCTTGACCATTTTGACTTTTTTCTAAGTACTGATTTAAAAAAAGTTGAATGTTTTGATGCGTGTCATTGGTGCGATCAAATTCATTGAGTAATATGATATCAGGGTTAATACGTTGAATTATCTCGGCAATATTTTTAATTTGTTGTTGGTTTTGTTGCAATGCGTTGCTAAGTTCATCTCCGCTAACTTGCTGATTTGTTTTTTTATCAACATAGTTAAGTGCTTCCATACTGACATTAAATGTAGCGATACGAAGTTTGGTTGGCGTTTCAGCAGCCATAACTTTAGTAATCATAAGCGTACCTGAATTAAAAATGATCAGTAGCATCAACAAAGATACTGTAGCTATTTGTTTTAAAGTTTTCTGTAAAATATAAATCATTATTCTAACCCGCAACCACGTAAAATGAAATTTGTCAGAAAACGGGTAACATGTTCAATATCATCATTCTCGTAATCTGCACGATTCATAATAGTTAAAATTTGTTTATCAAAATCAGCATAATGCTGAGTAGAAGACCAAATTAAAAAGATTAAATTTACGGGATCAATATCAAGCATTTCACCATTATCAATCCAACATTGAAATATTTTGGCTTTTTCTCTCACCCATTGCCTTTGGTAAGTACGAGCATAGTCTTGTAAATGCTGCGCACCTTGAATTATTTCCATGGCATAAATTTTAGAGGCTTTAGGGTGTTTAAATGACATAGTTACTTTGGCGTGAATAAATTTCTCAATGGCGAGTTTTGGCCCATCCTCAGGAAGGATGTCGCCTATGCCTTCATCCCACATATTTAGTGTTTGCTCTAAAACAGCATGATAAATATTTTCTTTATTTTTAAAGTAATATAAAACATTCGCTTTAGGTAAACCGGCACTATCTGCAATAGATTGCACGGTTGCACCTTTATAACCTTGAAGAATAAATTCATCTTGGGCAGCGATAAGAATTTTATCAATACTAACGGCTCTAATTTTTTGAGGTTTATTATTTTTTTTCATTTTAAATTTTATTAAGTTTCTATTTAGGCTGATATTCATTTTTCAAATATAAACCTGCATGATTTTCCTAGTGATTATTAATCATTTAGTCATTAAGTTACAGTAATAATTTATAAAGATACTCTTTATTCTAACCATGTGAATTATCAGTAAATCATCGACGTTTAATCCACAGTTAAAATTACATCCTGTCTCTTTGGTCTATTTTGTTCGTCTTTTCTATTCATCTAATCCTATAGCTATTGATGATAAAAAGCAAAAAGTTGACCTGTTGGTATGTTTTTTTAAAATACACTGTTTTTTTGTCGAAAATTAAGTTATTTTAGGGGGGGATGTAATAAAAGTGTAAAAAACTTTTGCTTAAATTGGTTTGGTTAAAGTTAAGAATAAGCACCCTTTTTACTGGATGACAGTTAAAAGAAAAATAATAATTTATATATAAAACACATAGGAATACTAAGATGAAAACCCACTCTCTATCACGCATAGCAGGCGCGCTAGTTGTTGCGCTTGGTTTGTCAACATCAGCAATGGCTGCGCAAACAGCTTCTAGCGTACGTGGTACCATTGTAGGTCCACAAGGTAATGCAGCAGCAAATACTAAAATTACTATTGTTCATGAATCTACTGGCACACGCCGTTCTGTAACAACGAATGCTTCTGGGGTATTCAATATCAAAGGCTTGCGAGTTGGTGGGCCTTACAGTATTGAAGTTGACTCTGATCAATTTCAAGACATGAAAGTTGAAGACATATTTCTTTCTCTTGGTGAAGTTCGCCGCTTTGATCAACAACTCCAAGCAGAAAATGTGGAGCACATATCTGTAACAGGTTCTCGTGTGTTTTTTGATTCAACAGCCAATAAAAGTTACTTTGGTGCTGATGATATTGCTAGTACACCAACTTTGAATCGTGATTTAAAAGATGTAGTGAGAAACAACCCTTTAGTTGTGATTCAACCCGGTGATGATAGTGCAATGACAATTGCAGGCTCTAACCCACGTTTTAATTCAATTAGTATTGATGGTATCCCTCTAAATGATGATTTTGGTTTAAATAATAATGGTTACCCGACCCAGCGTAATCCTTTTCCTTTAGACGCCTTAGATCAAGTGTCGGTTGATGTTGCACCAACCCATGCCAATTCAAGTGGTTTTACTGGTGGTAGCGTTGATGCGGTATTTAAATCAGGAACCAATGAATTTCATGGTAACTTTTTCTATGAAAAGTCGAGTGATTCCTGGGCTGGTACACCGGTAGATCAACGCTTTACTGATGATGAAGATAAAGGTGAGCGTCCAGTTGACTTTGAAGAAGAAAACTATGGCTTTACTGTAGGCGGCCCTGTCATTGAAGATAAGTTATTCTTTTTCCTTGCTTATGAACAATTTAAATCCCCTCAAGTTATTGAGTATGGTCCTGGCGGTTCAAATATAGGTGCCAACCAAACAACTGTGAGTGTGGCTGAGGTTGAGCAAGTTAAAGAGATTGCTAGTCGTGTTTATGGCGTTGACAATATCGGTGAGTACGACTCTCAACCACAACTTGCAGATGAAAAATACATTGTTAAACTCGATTGGAACATTAACGAACAACACCGTGCTAACTTTGTTTATATGTTTAACGAAGGTAATAATACTAGAAATACTAGTACTTCTAATCGTGAATTACGTCTTGATACGCATTGGTATAATAAATCTGAAGAATTAAATAACTTTAGTGCGAAACTTTATTCTGATTGGACCGATGACTTTTCAACAGAAATGAGTATTACGCAAAAATCAGTAAAAACAGGGCAAAACTCCCTTAAATCACAGTTGGGTTTAGGTGATATCACTATTCGTAATATCGGCGAAAATAGAGGATCTTTGGCTTTTGGCTCAGATGCATATCGCCATTCAAATTCATTAAATAATGATTTAACAATTATTAAGTTTGATGGTAGTTATTTATTTGATGAACATGTATTAGATTTTGGTATTGACTATCGTTTACTCGATGTAGAAAATCAATTTTTACCTAATTCTAAAGGGGTTGTTTCATTTAACAGTATTGAAGATTTTGAAAATATTGACGTTTCTCGTTATTCTTATTCAAATGGTATCGGTAATGATCCTTTAGCTGTTGCTGCCTTTTTTCAACGTAACGATCTAGCACTATATATTAATGATATTTGGGATTATTCAGATGACTTAACCTTATCCTTTGGTTTGCGTTATGAACGATTATCTTCAAATGATAAGCCAAATTATAATGAAAATTTATTTGAACGTACTGGCTTTGACAATACCTTCAATATGGATGGCGTTGATATTTTCTTACCTCGATTTGGCTTTACTTATACGCTGAATGAAGATGTAACTTTCCGTGGTAGCATTGGTCGTTATGCTGGTGGTAACCCTAATGTTTGGATTTCTAACTCGTATTCAAATGACGGTGTCAGTAAGCAAGACTATTCGGATAGAAGCTTTACCGGAACAAGTAATATTTTAACTACGATTTTACCAGAAGCCATTGATGCAATTAATAATGGTACAGGTAGTTCTACCGCTAATTTAATTAACTCTAATTTTGATCTTCCATCACAGTGGACGTACATGTTGAATTCAAATGTTGTCTTTGATATCCCTACATTAGGTGAAGATTTTACTTGGACTACAACAGCGCTTTATACTCAAAAAGAGAATTCAGCTGAGTGGATTAACGCTTCTTTATTACAAGAAGGCGATGTTGTTGGTAGCACTAAAGATGGCGCATTACCATTTTATGATACCCGTGAACTAGATATAATGTTGACTAATGCTGATGATGATGGTCGTTCAATTGTTTTTAGTACGGGATTAAATAAATACTGGGATAATGGTCTTGAATTAAAACTTTCATATACTTACCAAGATATTACTGAAGGAAATCCGGGTGGTTCTTCAACAGCACGTAGTAATTACCGTTATGGACATTTTGGAGATCACCAACAAACTCAAGTTGGCCCATCTAATTATCAAACCGAGCACCGTTTAGTGGTTAATTTAGGCTATAAAACAGAGTTTGTTGAAGGTTATAAGACACGCTTTAATTTATTCTTTGAGCGTCTTTCAGGCTCTCCTTATAGCTACTTAGCCGATTTAACTAACTTACAAGGTGGACGATTCTTTGACCAAGACTTAATTCAACCGTCTGGCTTCGGCTCGACTTATGGGGGGAATTACCTTGCATATGTGCCAACTGCCAATGATCCAAATGTGCGTTATGAAGGCATTACCGAAGCAGATGCATTAGCATATTACAAAGAATTAGGTTTAAGTAAATTTGCAGGTGGATTTGCTCCTCGTGGAGAAGGTACTGCGCCTTGGTTAACACGTATGGATCTTTATGTTTCTCAAGAAATCCCAGGATTTTCGTCAGATCATAAAGGCGAAATTTATTTTGTCGTGAATAACTTACTTAACCTAATAGATTCTTCTAAAGGTAATACCTATCGACAAAATTTTGGTACCAAGGAAATTATTCAAATGGATATAGATGAAGCAACTGGTCAGTACATTTTAGGCTCACCTGTTAGCGATGATTATACCTTTGAAGCAAAACAGTCAGCTTATCGTATTAAAATTGGTGTTAAATACACTTTTTAATTTAGTGACTTAGTCTATGAATACAACCGTGCTTAACCGCACGGTTTTTTTTGTTCGAAATTTGATGTTTTTCATACCAATAATTTTAATTAATGTTATTATTATAATTAGTTGACCATTCGGTCAGTTTTTAATAGATGAATAGATATGACTAAATTAACAGACAAAACTATTGATGCAAAAACTTGGACTGCACTTATAGACAGCGCCAAGAGTGCCTATCAAAAAGCTTATGCGCCATACAGTAACTTTCGTGTTGGCTCAGCAGCATTAACGACATCAAGTAAAATAGTGCAAGGCTGTAATGTTGAAAATGCATCTTATGGATTAACCGTTTGTGCTGAACGCAATTGTATCGCCCAAGGAGTTATACAGCATGCTGAAAATGATGGATTGCAATTTTCGGCACTAGTTGTGTATACCGAGCAAGAAAAATTGACACCACCTTGCGGTGCTTGTCGACAAGTTATTAGTGAGTTTTTTCCAAAAGATGCTCCAGTAATGGCGGTTAATCATCTTAATAAGCAGCAACAATGGACAGTAGAGCAGTTGATTCCTGACGCTTTTGGTCCTTATGATTTAAGCAATAAAACAACAAATAAATAAAGGATTAAATTAGTGTTATTACCTCAAGAAATTATCGCTAAAAAACGCGATGGTGAAATTCTCAAAAATGATGAAATTAGTTTTTTTGTTGACGGTCTAGTATCAAATAATTTCAATGATGCCCAAGTTGGCTCAATGGCAATGGCTATTTTTCAACAAGGGCTAACGGCACAAGAAACGGTGCAATTAACAAAGGCTATGATGCACTCAGGTGAAGTATTATCATGGCAAGACCTTGATGGCCCTGTAGTTGATAAACACTCTACCGGCGGTGTTGGTGATAAAGTTAGCTTTATGTTAGCGGCTATTGTTGCCAGTTGCGGCGGTTTTGTTCCCATGATTTCTGGTCGAGGACTTGGTCATACTGGTGGCACTGCCGATAAACTTGAAAGTATTGCCGGTTTTAATGTTCAGCCTAATTTAACTGATTTTAAGAAAATTGTTGCAGAGTTGGGTGTTGCTATTATTGCTCAAACACCCGACTTAGCCCCTGCTGATAGACGTTTATATGCTATTCGCGATGTTACGGCTACAGTGGCATCAATTCCCTTAATTACAGCGTCTATTTTGTCAAAAAAATTAGCCGCAGGTTTAGACGCTTTAGTTATGGATATTAAAGTGGGTAGTGGCGCACAAATGACTTCACTTAAACAAGCGGAGTTATTAGCAAAAAGCATTACTACAGTAGCTAATGGTGCTGGGGTAAATACCCAAGCAATTATTACCGATATGAATCAAGTGCTTGGTAGTACCGCTGGCAATGCCTTAGAAATGTATGAAACAGTAAAATATTTAACGGGCAAGTTGCGTGAACCAAGATTGCATCAAGTTGTTGTCACTTTAGCTAAAGCAATGCTATTAAATACTAAATTAGCAAGTAATGATGTTGAAGCACAAAATAAAGTAGATCACGCCTTATCGTCTGGCAAAGCGGCTGAAGTGTTTGGCAAGATGATCAGCGCGTTAGGTGGACCAAGTGATTTATTAGAAGAACCATGGCGCAGTATGAATAAAGCAGAGCATATTGTAGAAATTTTAGCACCTAGTCATGGTTATATTAGTGAAATGCAAACGCGTGATATTGGTTTTTCTGTGGTTGGCTTAGGCGGTGGACGCATTAGTAATAATCAAAAAATAGATCACAGTGTAGGTTTTGATCGCATTTTGCCTATTGGTACCCGTGTAAACCGCGGCGATATTTTAGCCCGAGTACATGCAAGCTCTATTGACGCTGCGGACATAGCTGCCAAGCAGTACATCGAATCAATCACTTTATCTGAAGAGCCTGTTGCTCAAGGGCAAGTTATTTATTAATTCGGTATTTTTATACCAATTTGATTAAATTTCTTCCCAGCTCAGAGCTATGCTCGATGTTCAATAACAAGGCAAATTTGTTTAGATCTAGTCATTCTAAATCAAATAAATTTAACGCGGTTAGTGGGCATCGAGCAAGCTCCCAAAGGGCGAGTTTAAAAGGCTTATATGCGGCGTTATTGATTTTGACAAGGGAACAACCATTCTCTTCAATCAATGCCTTGCCTCTAAACCTTTTAATTCTCGCTGAGTGGGAAAGAACTTAATCAACTTGGTATTAGTGCTTATCTAGACTTCATTATTAATATGTTTCACCACATAAAATAAACAATCATTCAAAGCAACCTGCTTATTTGTCGTTGCTTTGAATATACGTAAATTTTGACGGCAAACTAATTGATTTTCACGGGTATAAAAATACTCATCAATAACATTGTTGCCTTTCTTATCAAGCAATTGTAGATTTTCAATGCCATTACCGTCTATCCAACCGATCATTTCATCTTGATTAGCACCACCAAAGTTGAAATATTCAATATTATTTTTTAATGTGACACCGCTGTAGCCTTCGTCATGCTCGGCATAGGATAGATTGACACCGTTTTTTGTTTCTAACCGTAATGGTCGATAAATAACTTCAACATTTTTTTCTTGATGAATATAACCTATATTTTCACATCTTGCGATATGGCTAATACCGGCAAATGCTACTTCATGGGCTTGTTCATCAAGGCTGCCGCCGCATTCTATGGTAATAAAAGGGCAGTTGAAATCTTCCTCCATTAGTGAGCCTAACTTTAAATCAGATAAAACGAGTGTCTGACAGAAAAACGAAGCCAGAGAAAGCAGCTCTGTTGTGATGATTTTGCTAATAGCGAAAGTGGGATTAGGGCTAGAAGCATTGTGGAGATCGATCACCATTTCAGGTTTTACATCACGAATTGCTTGTTCAATAAGTTGTGCTCTTTGGTAACAACCTTGTTGCTGTTGTTCATGAGAAGAGATTTGCAACCCCTGCGCTTGTACAACTTTACCAAAGCAGCGATTTATATCTTTGCTACCGTCAATAAAGCGCTTGGAGAACATAGGGCTTTTAGAAGCCGCTTCAACGGAGCAAATAATAAAGCGCATATTGGTTTGTGGAAACTCGCTTTCATCACGCATTGTTAACCACCTATGAATCGCGATTAAACCTGAGGGCTCATTACCTTGTAATAAAGTGGTAATTACGCGACACTTTTCAGTATTAATGCCGGTAATATCTATTACTGTTGGGCCAGTCATCGACAAAAGAAATTGTTCATAATCGGCATGTAACTCTTGCCAAGAAGGATTTTGTAGATAGTTGATTTCGCTAAAATCTATTTCCATATTGTTACCTACAGAGTGTTTGATTGACTAGTTGAACATTTGATGTGGTAAGCATGTCATAAATTTAGCTAACTAAGTGTTGATTAAGGTCAATAAAAAGTGGTTGAACTGTTAAAAATATCAAAATAATAATTTCAATAAATGTTTTGTCCTAAATTCATTTGACGTAAACTGTTGATAAACTTTATCTAGCTTGAGTACTTTATGACTGCAGAAACTATTTTTTCTAAAATTATCAGACAAGAAATTCCAACACCGCTACTTTACCAAGATGAATTAGTCAGTGCATTTCGAGATATAGCGCCTAGAGTTAGTACCCACATTTTGATCGTGCCTAATAAGCTTATTCCAACAATTAATGATGTTAGTGAAGACGATGAACTAACTTTGGGAAGAATGATTACTGTCGCTAAAAAATTAGCGAAACAAGAGGGGATAGATGAGAAAGGTTATCGGTTGATTATCAACTGTAATAACGATGGCGGTCAGGAAGTTTATCATATTCATATGCATTTATTGGGTGGGCAACAACTAGGTGCAATGCTGTCGGTGTAAAACGTTAATAAACATATACCCATGATACTTCAAGATGCGAGTTTCAGGATGCCTGAGCGATTCATGGTCAAGGCGCATTTTTTTATTAATGGTGTTCCCTTAAAAATAGATGCAACGAAGAGCATGATTTGCTCAGACATCCCCGTAGGGCTGGTTTAGAAACGCTTTATACTGCGTTATTGATTTCGACAAGGGAACAACCATTCTCTTCAATCAATGCCTTGCCTAAAGACGTTTCTAATTCCAGCTGAATCCTGCATCTTGAGGTAACATGGGTATAAAAGCGACAAACGGTTGTATAGCCGCGATTAAAGACAGTGCACTTAAGTCCATGCTAGCGCATAATTGGAATAACTAAATTTATTATTTATGCTATGGAATAGTATGTGAATTGGAAAGAACTGCTCGAAAATAGAAATCGCTTATTCTGGCTTGCCCATTCTGCAGGTTGGTTTGGTTTTGCGTTAGTGCATTATCTGGGGTCTTTATTACATGATTTGCGCGATATCTTTGTAGTCATTATTTTCTTAAATGCTTACGCCGGTTGGTTGTTTACTATACCACTTCGCTATTTATATCGCCGAGTATGGAATTTCTCGCCTGTGAAAATTGCCCTTGTTGTAGTGTTTGCATCTTATTTCACCGGTGTGTTATGGCAGGTTGTTAAAAACATCAATTATTGGGAAATATACAAACATGGTTATCAGCCAGATTTTTGGTTGATGTATACCCAATCAAGTGTATGGTCATTTTATATTATACTGAGTTGGAGCGTTTTATATTTTGGTACTAAGTATTACCAAATGCTGCAAGTTGAGAAACAAAATGTGTTAAAAGCAAACACTGTTGCTCATCAAGCACAGTTGAAAATGCTGCGATATCAGCTCAACCCTCATTTTTTATTTAATACCTTAAATGCTATTTCTACTTTGATCTTGTTAAAAGATAATGTCACCGCTAATGGCATGGTAACAAAATTGAGTGAGTTTTTACGTTATTCTCTTGATAAAGACCCGATGAAGAAAGTAACGTTGAATAGTGAAATACAAGCGTTAGAATTATACCTAGATATAGAAAAAGTACGTTTTGAAGAGCGATTACAAGTACATTTTACAATTTGTGATAATTGTGAAGAAGCCTTAGTACCGAGTATGATTTTACAACCAATTGCGGAAAATGCTATTAAGCATGCTATTGCTACACAAGAACAAGGTGGCAGTATCACTATTACAGTAAATCATTTTGCCAATGATTTACTGATTGAAGTTGCTGATGATGGGCCGGGCGCCGAAATAATTAATGGTAATTTGCATCGAGAAAATGGCGTGGGTTTAGTCAATACTCGTGAACGTTTGCAAGCCTTGTATCAAGATAATTATTCATTAGTTGTTGCTAGTAATACCCCAAGTGGTGTTAAAGTGAGTATTCGGATGCCATTTGAGTTATCTTAATATATAGAATCAGTTACTTGAACACTAGCAAATAGGATTTTGCCATGATCTTTCGCACAATTATTGTTGATGATGAGCCACTTGCTCGTAAAGGGTTAAGCATTCGCCTTCAAGATTTTAAAGAAGTTGATGTTATTACTCAATGCAGTAATGGCAGAGAAGCGATTGAAGCAATTAGGGCTTATCAAGTTGATTTGATGTTTCTTGATATTCAAATGCCGGGATTAAATGGTTTTCAAGTGATTGAAGAAATTGCCAATCAAGGCTTAAATATGCCAATGGTGGTTTTTGCTACGGCTTTTGATCAATATGCAATAAAAGCTTTTGAGGTGCATGCACTTGATTATATTCTAAAGCCTGCCGATGAAGCGCGACTTGCTCAAACGATAACTAAAGTTAAGCAATATTACCAATCAAGTACGGATGCTGAACATAAATCAAAGCTGATTCGCTTAGTTAGTGATGTAACTGGCAATGACAGCCAACAAATTCTCTATGAGTTAGCAAATAATCAACCGGTAAGTTTATCTCACTACTCTGACATATTAGCCATTAAAGATGGAAGTGAAGTTAGCAGAGTGTCGGTTAAAGATATTATATGGATAGATGCTGCTGGTGATTATATGTGTGTACACGCTTGTAGCCAAAGCAATGTTGGTAGTCAAGAAGATACGCATATTTTAAGAAAAACCATGAAGCAACTTGAAGAGCACCTTGATCCCAAACTCTTTATTAGAAACCACCGTTCAACGATTGTTAATAAAAATTTTATTTTGAAGTTTTGTAATCAAGTCAATGGCGAATATTTTTTAGTTTTGAAAAACGGTAAAGAATTAAAAGTAAGCCGCAGTTACAAAGAAAAAGTAAAACAAGCAATTAATAGCTAATTTCCACCAGTTTTTCTTTTAGTTTTCTCTCTGTTTAAGATAAAGCGTCTATACTCTAGTTTATAACAAAGAATTTATAGCAAAATAAGAAGAGTATTAAGTATGAATGTTAGTTACATTGCCCACGTATCAGGAAAAGTGCAGGGCGTTTTTTTTAGAGTTTCTAGTCAGCAAAAAGCTATTGATTATGGATTAAGTGGTTATGCTCGAAACTTAGCTGACGGCGATGTAGAGGTTTTTCTCTCTGGTGAAGAAGAAAATGTTGAAAAAATGCTCGCTTGGTTAAAAGAAGGACCGGAACAGGCTGAAGTAACCAATATGCAACAAAAACAAGTTGATTGGCAAGAACACAGTTTTTTTTCTATCAGCTAGTATTTAGCCAGTAACTAGCCTGTAACAAATATTGAAAAGGTTGAATTTTCAATATTAAAGCAAAGTATAGTTTCGTTACTCGGTACTTTTATTACTTGAAACTTAAGCTCTATTTGCCAAACTGTTCACAAGCAATTAACGTATTTTCAATTAAACTTGCTACTGTCATTGGACCAACGCCACCTGGAACAGGAGTAATAAAAGCTGCTTTTTCTTTAGCTTGCTCAAAACCGACATCACCAACAAGGTTTCCAGAATCTAAACGATTAATACCTACGTCGATCACTATTGCGCCACTTTTAATCCACTCACCAGGAATAAACGCAGGTTTACCTACCGCAACAACAATCAGATCAGCATTTCTGACTTTTCCTTCAAGATCTTTAGTAAATCGATGCGTGGTAGTGACAGTACAACCAGCAAGTAAAAGCTCTAATGTCATCGGGCGACCAACAATATTTGATGCACCAACAACTAAAGCTTCTAAACCATGAGGTTTTACCCCTGTTGATTCTATCAGCTCCATAATGCCTTTGGGCGTACAAGGGCGTAAGCCAGGTTGACGTAACGCAAGCTTACCAACATTAGCAGGGTGAAATCCGTCCACATCTTTTTCAGGATTAATATGTTCAATAATTAAATTTGCATCTAACCCTTGAGGTAAAGGTAACTGTACTAAAATACCATCAATAGCTTTATCATTATTGAGTTCATCAATTAATTGATATAACTCATTTTGTGAAGTAGATTCTGGCAAGTCATATGAACGTGAAACAAAGCCAACTTCTTCACAAGCCCTACGTTTACTACCTACATATACTTGAGAAGCTGCATCGCAACCTACTAATATAACCGCTAATCCAGGCGCTCGTTGCCCGTTATTAACACGTTGAGTAACTTTTGTTTTAACTGAGTTGCGCAGTTGCTTGGCAATAGCTTTGCCGTCAATTAATGATGCCGTCATAATAGTAAAATGTGACCTTGAATAATTTTCTGATAAGAGGATTAATAAAACGGCGCTATTTTGACACAAAGCCTAAGCTAGTTATAGTTAAGAGTTGGATTAAATTACCTTAATAAAGCTAAATGACTGTATCTGGTGCAGATAAAGTTTAGTATTGTTACTGTTTATATTATTTAGTTGTTTTCGATACAAATTAAGCAACTTGCATTAAAAGTGAACGAACACCTTTTTTTTTGTAAAAAAGGTTTGACTGAGCCCGTGCAACTCGGTAATATCCGCACCCGTTGAAAGCAGCTAATTTATTAGTTTAATTTTAACAAAAGTCGGTGATTAGCGCAGCTTGGTAGCGCACTTGGTTTGGGTCCAAGGGGTCGCAAGTTCGAATCTTGCATCACCGACCACTTTTTCTTTCTAGTTTATTTAGAAGAACAAGAGTTGGTTTGGGTGTCGTCAAGTTCAGTCGCAAGTTTGAATTTTGCATCACAGACTACTTTTTCCTTTTGGTTATAACGAAATGAAAAAGAACGCACTTGTAGAGTAATGTGCGCCCTTAGCTCAGCTGGATAGAGCATCGCCCTTCTAAGGCGAGGGTCGTAGGTTCGAATCCTACAGGGCGTGCCATCTTACTTTTATGCTTTTAGCTTTGTAGGATGAGAAACTAGGTTCGACAAATTCGTCGGGAACGAATTTGAATGCACGAAGTGCAGCCCGAAGGGTTAAGTACAGGATGTACGGAATAATCCTACAGGGCGTGCCATATTTAATTTTAAGTATGCAAACGATATAATGGTGGCTATAGCTCAGTTGGTAGAGCCCCGGATTGTGATTCCGGTTGTCGAGGGTTCAAGTCCCTTTAGCCACCCCATCTTTACTTCTTATAGATGTATCAAAATTAAAATCGGTGATTAGCGCAGCTTGGTAGCGCACTTGGTTTGGGTCCAAGGGGTCGCAAGTTCGAATCTTGCATCACCGACCACTTTTCTAATTAATTCTCAAAATACAAAAAAGTCATCTCAGCTAATTAAGCTATTTGTAAGGCCATCAATTGTTCAAGGCTTTAGTTCGAAAGTATCAATAGATTTCAAACGGCTTCAACTCCCTTTGTTTATCCTAGCTACAAATGCTTTTTTCTTTAAATTTGCCTCTTGCAACTTATTGAGGCTCTCGCTATAATTCCGCGTCATAAATTTTAACCGTTCGTATGAGCAAGGCACTTTTCGGTGCATTATAAGAAAGCGTAACACGCTAAGTTTTGAGGTATATAAATGCAAGTTTCAGTTGAGACTACACAAGGTTTGGAACGTCGTTTGACTATTTCTGTTCCAGCCGAAACAGTAGACGTTGAAGTTAAAAATCGTCTTCGTCAAGTAAGTAAAACCCAACGTATTAACGGTTTCCGTCCTGGCAAAGTACCACCATCAGTTATTCAAAAACGTTACGGTAAATCAGTACGTCAAGAAGTTGCAGGTGAAATCATGCAACGTAGCTTTGTTGATGCAATTGTTGCTGAAAAAATTAATCCTGCAGGTCGCCCTTCATTTGTTGCAAAAAGCAATGAAGACGGTAAAGAATTAGAGTTTGAAGCAACTTTTGAAATTTACCCTGAAGTTGAATTGAAAGATTTAGAAAAAATTGCTGTAGAACGTCCAGACGTTGAAGTAACAGATAAAGATTTAGATGAAATGTTTGAAACGTTGCAAAAACAACATCAAACATGGAAAGAAAATAAGCGTAAAACTAAGAAAGGTGATAAATTAACACTCGATTTCTCTGGTCGTGTTGACGGTGAAGAATTTGAGGGTGGTAAAGCTGAAGGTTTTGAACTTGAGCTTGGCGCTGGTCGTATGATCCCTGGTTTTGAAAAAGAAATCACCGGAATGAAAGCTGGTGAAGAAAAAACAATTAACGTTACTTTCCCAGAAGATTACCATGCTGAAAACTTAAAAGGTAAAGAAGCAGAGTTTGATATCGTTGTTCATAAAACTGAAGGGCCTGTTTTACCTAAAGTTGATGAAGAATTCGCAAAACTCTTTGGTGTTGAAGAAGGTGGTGTTGACGCTTTACGTGAAGAAGTTAGTAAAAACATGACGCGTGAATTAACACAAGCAGTTAAAGCTAAAGTAAAAGAACAAGTTCTTGATGGTTTATTAGCAAGTCACGAAGTAGGTTTACCATCAGCTTTAGTTGCACAAGAAGTAGATGTTTTACGTCAACAAGCAATGCAACGTTTCCAAGGGCAAATGGATCCTAAAAACTTACCTGAACTACCAAGCGAAATGTTTAAAGAGCAAGCAGAACGTCGCGTTAAAATTGGTTTGTTACTTGGTGAAGTAATCAAAATTAATGAATTAAAAGTTGATGATGCTAAAGTTGATGAATTAATTGCTACAGCGGCTTCTGCTTATGAAGATCCAAAAGAAGTTATCGAATACTACGCAAACAACAAAGAGTTAATGCAACAAATGCAAAACGTTGCCCTTGAAGAGCAAGCAGTAGAACTTTTAGTTGAAAAAGCGAAAGTAAAAAACAAAAAAGCTAGCTTTAAAGATATTATGAACCCAGAAGGTAAGTAATAACGCTTTTTTATTGACAAAAAGCTAAGCGATCGCTTAAATTTAATGGCTTGTATGAACTCTTTCATACAAGCCATTTTTATTTGGTTTAATATTGCTCAACTTATTATTACTTAATGATGTGGCTTATTTTAAGCTGCTTAGTTAAAGTAGTTATGTATTTTATATTTAAGGGACGGAACACACTTGTTTAATTCTCAATTTAATTCACAGATTAATTCTCAAAATTCAGCTACTAGTCCAGAAAGTGCTTTAGTACCAATGGTTGTAGAACAAACAGCTAAAGGTGAACGTTCTTACGATATTTACTCAAGGTTACTTAAAGAGCGAGTGATCTTTTTATGTGGTCAAGTTGAAGACCACATGGCTAACTTAATCATTGCCCAATTATTGTTTTTAGAATCAGAAAGCCCAGACAAAGATATTTTTCTTTATATTAACTCTCCCGGTGGCTCTGTAACAGCAGGTATGGCAATTTACGATACCATGAAATTTATCAAACCTAATATTTCAACAGTTTGTATTGGGCAAGCTGCCAGTATGGGCGCTTTTTTACTTTCTGGTGGTGAAAAAGGCAAACGATACTGTTTACCTAATGCTCGCGTGATGATTCATCAACCACTTGGTGGTTTTCAAGGCCAAGCTTCTGATTTTGAAATACATGCCAAAGAAATTTTATATATTAAAGAAAAATTAAATCGTTTAATGGCAGAGCACACAGGGCAAGAACTTGAGAAAGTTTCTCAAGATACCGACAGAGATAACTTCTTAAGTGCAGAAAGCGCAGTTGAATATGGTTTAGTTGACTCCATATTAGAACAAAGAAACAGTTAATTTATTTAAGCATTCGCTTAAAAAATAATTAAATTACTACTATGCTTATTTTATAGACACTAAATGTATTATTAAGCATAGTAGTCAAAAACAGAATTAAAGATTTAGAGGTAGGGCATGACCGATATTAAAAGTGGTGACGGTGACAACGGTAAATTACTTTACTGCTCATTTTGTGGCAAAAGCCAACATGAAGTACGTAAATTAATTGCTGGCCCATCAGTATTTGTATGTGATGAATGTGTTGAGTTATGTAATGACATTATTCGTGAAGAAATAAAAGAAATTTCGCCAAAAGAAGAAAAAGAAGCGCTACCTTCACC
>Ga0316207_10000546_pt1 | contig 58156 bp, 45 predicted proteins | sample 6weekpyrite_MG_FD_204943 | JGI IMG/M metagenome (GOLD analysis project Ga0316207, IMG submission 204943) | Microbial mat bacterial communities from mineral coupon in-situ incubated in ocean water Damariscotta River, Maine, United States -... | ecosystem: Environmental > Aquatic > Marine >...
TAACCGCCGGCAGGTGTGCTCGAATTTCCGGGGCCGAAGGGTGGACGCCTTTGCGGTAATCGTACAGGTAGCCGACGCTGGCGAAACTGATGTCGAAGACGCCTGCCGTCAGCCTGGAAATCGACTGCGCCTTCTGGATGAGCTGAAACAGTTCCTTGCTGATAGTAATCGGATTTTTGCCGGCTTCACGGTTAATACGCGCTAACTCACTGTTGCTTTTGAAGGGACTCATCAGGGCATCAATGCGGTGCATTTCACTCATCACCGCCGCGATTGCCGCTTTGGCCGTAAGAGGATCATCCGACCATAGCTCCACCCGCACCGGGGTGCCCATGATCGCTTCTTCATCCTCGAACCACTGGGCCATGAGGGGGCGAGAAAGGATTAGCATTACGAGAATCGGCAGCAGGAGCACCCTGCCTTGAAAAAACATTGCCATTATTTGACTTCCGCCCGTGTGCGCAGATTTTTCAGCATCCGAAAGGGCAGGGCGCGCTGAACGATGTTGATGATCCAGACCGGCAGCCAGCCCCTGAGATCGGCGTGAAAAACCAGTTCGACCCGGGTCTGTTGCGGCTGCAGGCGGGTAAGGGTGTAGACACTCTCGACCAGCTCGGCGCGGATGATGCCGGCCTGCTCCGGCATCAACGGGCTTTGTTCGGATGTCATCCGAAAAACAAGCTGATCATTTTGCTGGTACTGTAAGCGAATGCGATAGACGAAATCCCGATTGGAGGCCGGCCAGGGCGCATCGAAAAGACTGTACTCCAGACGTTGTGTATCTGAAAGATACTGTAAAACTTTTGAGTGATCGAGGTAGGGCACCCACTGGTGGCGCTGAGGCGCGTCATCCAGAATTTGACGAATGCGCGCAAGCGGCGCATCAATGATGACCTTGGTTTTGACCTTGATGATATCCGAGCCGTTGACCGCAGCGCTATAGACCAGAATGCCGTCCTCGTCTTTTATTTTCTGCCAGTCGGATTCCTGGTTTTGTGCATGGGCCGAGGTTGCGGAAAAAAGCCAGGTGGTTAACAGGAAAAGTCGGGTGGAAAGCGCCATAGAGATAGTTTGCTTTGAAAACGCGGAGAACGCAAAGACGCGGAGGGTTATTGTGAAACACAAAAAATTAATTGTAGGTTGGGCTGAATAAAATGAAGCCCAACAGAATATCGGAATAAGGCTCTGTTGGGCTTCGTTTTCCATAGAATCCCTTCGGGCTTCATTACGGATTTCCCAATCTTGCTTCACAAGACTCTGGTCACATTCGGTACTTCCTACGCTTCGCTCCGGTCGCGTTCTCTGCGTTATTAACAAACCCTGTCAGACGATATTCTGGAAAGCCGTGTACTTGTCCAGATCGCTGCCCAGGCCGTTGTTCGGGAACAGGCTGGCGAAATTGCCCTGTTCGCCGTGCAGGGCCATGTAGTTGAGCACTACCATTTCCACCAGCAGGTTGACGTTGTTGGCGGCTGGGCTGGAGGAGGTGACGGTAGAGGCGCCGGTATCCATATAGCCGATCTGCTGATGCACGGCGGTATCGCCAGCGGTGTTGCGCAGGCTGGGGCGACCTCCGGGATTGTAGACCAGGAAAAAAGAAGCGGCGGTAGAGCCGTTGTCGCCGGTCCAGACGCCCTTGCCGCGGCCGGCGGCGGAATTGTCCAGGGTGCCGTTGCTGGAGACCGAGCCGTCGCTGAAGACATACAGCATTAATGGCTGGTTGCGGCGGGCGGCATATTCCAGGCAGGCGCCCATGCACTGGCCGGCGCGAAAATCACGATCTTCACCCGCAGAACGGTTGCCGGTGTGGTAGTCGAAGCCGCCCATCTGGATGGTGCCGGCGCCGGCATAGCCGTTGATGACCAGTTTCATTACCGAGGCGGTTTTCTGGAATTCACCTCGGTCGCGGCCGACGGCGCTGTTAAAATCAGGGAAGATAACGGCGATGTCGGCGTCCCCCGCAGGGGTGGGATCGAGGGTGCTGGGATCGCCGTAGCGATCCACCAGTCCGGCGCTTTTTACATAGGCACACTCAATCTTGTCCTTGATGCTGGCATCGGTGCCCAGGCCGGTGCTGATCTTGTCCAGTTTTTTGCGGCTCAGACGGGTAACCGACTCCATTACCCTGACCGCATCGGTGTTGTTCATTTGTCCTACAAGATTACCGGTGTCCACCATGCCGGTGACGTCACTGGGCCGATCGACCTTGGTGGGCCGGGCCTCGACATCGATCATGGTCGCGGGTGCGACGGAGTTGCCGCCGGATTCGGAGTTGCGTGAGCCGATCAGATCCAGCAGTTCGCCCCGTGCGCCGGCCTTATAAATGCCGTACATGGGGTTGTGTGGATTGTTGCCGGTGTCATTACCGGAACGGGCCGGAATGATTGTGCCATTGGTATTGGCCAGGGTGCCGGCGGAGGCGCGGGCCTGGATGCCGCGCAAAAAGGCGCTGTCGGAATGAAAGGCCAGACCCATGTCGGTGTTGATGAAGTTGCCCTGGCTGACGGAAGGGATCATGTCACCCGGCAGGCCGAGCTTGCTGTAACCGGCGGTGGAAAGAAAATCCAGCTGTCCGCCACGCCCGCCCACCAGCACATTGGAGCCGACAATATTGGCGCCGCCGGCCAGATCAAAACAGATGAAGGGGACTTTTCCGGCGCCGGCCGCAGTAATACCGCAGCGGGTTTGCAGGGCCTGCATGTCACTGGCCAGCGCGGCGTGGGCAAAGCGCGGACTGGCGAACAGGCCGAGCAGGGAACTGCTGCCCAGCACCAGGCCGGAACCGGCAAGGAAGCCCTGGCCGAGGAAATCACGTCGGCTGAGCGGGCGTTTATGATCTCGGTGATAATAGGGGCCGTCGTTTGCGGAGTGTTTTGACTTCTTTGCCATTGAATGCGTCCTCTATTGTAGCAACATGGCTGCGCTGCCCAGCACGGCAGTACACATGCCCTTGACGATGGTGCGGGTGCGGGCGGCGTCACAAGCCGTTGGGCAGCCGGCGGTTAATTGTTCATACAGGCCGTCGCCTATGCCATTACCGTCGGCATCAAGCGTACTGCTTAATTCAGTTCGTACTTCGTTATACGTCGTTGCGGTGCCGATATTGCTGCCAATCATGTTGTTGTACAGGCTGGTGGTAAGCGCATCGATAGCAGCGGTCTTCGCGGCAAAGGCGGTGGCCACATCTGCATTGAAGTCGAAGCTGCTACCGAAAAAGGCCGTACGCAGACCGGCATCCTCGACCAGACTGCTGCAGTAGTCGAAAGACAACTGGGTAATGGCAACCTGATGCGCGGAGACGAAGCCTTCGATATTTTCCACTGACGGCAGCTGTTGCCTGACGGTGCTGAAGGTGGAGCTGCCATCATCAGTCTGGGCCGTGACACCGGTGACTTCCGCCATGGTGTTGTTGATTTCTTCGAACGTGCGCAGGCCGATATCGGAAGCGGGATCAGGTGTGGGCACGGGCGCCGGGCTGTAGCTGCCGCCGCGACTCATGGCGTTGGTATTGGCGCCAATCACATCAAAGGTAAGAAAAAACTCATCGCTGTCAGCACCTTTTTCCAGCGGGAAGATAGTGCCTATGGATGAGAGCTGTTGACCCGTTGGCGTATAGGCGGCGGCTGTGAGCGTGGTATCGACATTGATCCAGGCCTGGCCTACATCGGCTTCGGTGCCATTCATGCCCAGGCGGATACTCTTGATCGGAATGCTGCCAGGGCGGGCATCGCCGAGGGTGACATAGGTCGGTTTGGCGAACATGTAGCTGTAATCATCGAAGCGGGACATTTCGAACATGATGTAGCTGTCAGGCACATCGACCAGGTGGCTGATGTTAAACAGCATGAAGAGTATCTGGCCTACACCAGCATCGAAGTTCTGCTGGATCTGGGGCTGGGTCAGGGCGCGGTTGTGAATGGCGACCATGCGAATACGGCCCTGCCATTGCTGATCACCGGAAGCTTCATTGCCGAGAATGAAGGCGTAGCTGTCATCCCAGTCGACGAGATCGCCGCCTGAGGCGGGATCGGCATCGCCGGTGTATTCTGCATTGACATAGATGCGGCGGCCGTTAGTGGGATCATAGGTGAGCACCACATGCTGCAGCGTGGCCTGCAGGCGTTGGTCATCATCATTGGTGGACAGATCCGGGCTACCGTTGAGATCGGTGGTAGTGCTGCGGTGCAGGAAGTTGTAGTTGTAAAGCGTCTGGCCGAGGGTAAAGTTGCGGGCGTCATTGCCGGCGGAGTAGCTGATGATGCGCGCCGGGCCTTCCTGGGTGACATTGGCGGGCACTACCCAGGCTTCAATCGTGTATTCGCCGGTGGCGCGGATCAGGTCGTGCAGTTTTTTACTGGCGTCGGTTTTGCCCTGGGCCTTGCCGTTGATGATCTCGATGCCGTAATTGCTGAGCCAGTTGACCTCGCCGGAGAGGCTCAGGTTGAGCGCCGGTTCCACGCCACTGGTGTCATAGGCAATGGTGTTGGCGCCGATGTTCTGGAATTCATAGAGGGCGATAATATTGGACTCTTGCCGTTGCCCGCCACTGGCAATCAGGCCGTGTTCCATACGCAGGGCGCGGCTGGGCACCAGATCGCTGTCTACCGGTGTTGGGGTAATGGGATTGGCGTAGTTGCTGATGGCAGTCTGTATTTCAGCGGCGTTGCTGGCGCAGTCACTCCAGCAGTTATGGAACCCGTCGCGCAGGCGAATCACCAGGCGCGAGTTGGAGGGGTTGTCCAGATCGATCTTGCTTTTCGCTGCTGCCAGTGCGGCGCTGATATCGCTGTTGGCAAAATACGGCGCCTGTGCGGTGACGGCGGATTCTGTATGGCAGCTACTGCAGCGTTGCACCAGCAGGTTGTGGATGCTACTGAACAGGCTGGTATCGGCCGGGAAGGTCTTGCTGCTGCCGGGTTCAAGCTGGTTGGGGGTCGGCGCCTTGAGGTCAATCTTGCGCGGGGCGTTGCTGATGCTGCCAACCCAGTTATTGATGTAGGAAACGATGGTCTCGGCGCAGACCTGGGGAATAGGATCCCAGCAGTTATGTCCGCCGGCCACCTTGGTCGCCAGACGCGAGGAGGCGGGATCCTGCAGATTGACGAACAGGCCGAAGCTGTTGTTACCCTGGGCTTCGCGGTAGGCGAGGTTGACGTCATCGGTGCGCGCAAACGTTGGAAATTGTCCGACGCTCTGGTTGTGGCAGCGGCCGCAGCGGTTGCTGCTTCGTAGTCCTTCCCAGAGTGTCACGCGAAAAGACTGGGTGTCTTCGGTGGCCGGGGCCGGGCCAGTGTACTCGGTGGACGTGATGCTGATGTCCGGTGCGGATTCGGTTTCCGCACCGCCGCCGCAGGCGGACAGGGCGCTGGCGGCCAGCAGCAACAGGCCGCCCCTGAATAGATGACGAAAACGGATGGGGAAGCGGGTCTTATTCATAATGGCGCACGCTGGTTTGTTGGTCGTCATATTCAGTTACCCATGCAGTAGGAAACGGCATCGGCAAACACGGTTTTCAGATTGTAGCCGCTGCTTTTGAAGTTACTGGTCAGGCTGCTGATCTGCGTGCCATCAGGCTCACGCAGGCAGACGGCCCGGAAGACCTTTTTTGCCTGACAGCTGGCAAAAGCCTCGCTCTGCGCCAGTTCCCGGCCCATGGATTTGGCCCCGGCGCCGCTGCCGGGCAGGGCGGGATCCCAGCCCAGCACCGAGTTGGGGCCTGCGCGCCAGTAGTTGTCCCAGCTGTCGTCGGGGGTGACATAACCATAGGGAAAGACGGTTGCGTTCTGCAGAAACTTGGGTTGTACCCGGCTGCCGGTTTCCGGATCGTTGCCGGTGTTGTACACCAGCTGGCCGGTCTCGATGTTGCCGGTGTATTCAAAATCGTAATAGGCGTAGGCCTGCATCAGGGGATCCATGCCGGTGTGGCAACCGCTGCATCTATTAATATAGATACGGCTGTCACCGCCGGGGCTGCGGCTGGCGTCCTGACGGATGCGATCCGTATTGCGGGTATTGTCCTTGATCTGTTCCATGTCCACGCACAGGTGGTTGAGCAGGGTGAAGCGGAACATGGCGCGGTTAGTGCCATCGCTAAAGAAAGCGCGGGCGGCGGCGCGACTGGTGATGATACCGGCAGTGGCGGCAGCCGGCAGGCCGGTGACGGTTGACTGGGTAGTTTTGACCAGGATGTTCGAGTCGCTGAGATCCATGCCTCGGCTTTCCATATCGATGTAGTGCTGGTTGCTGCTGACAGAATAGGCTGTCAGCCCCAGGCCACTGTTGCCTGTATAAAGAATATCGGCCGAGAGAATATCGCGGAAGTCCTGCTCGTCGCGAATGATGCCGATGACTGTAGCGGTGTAGTCGTTTAGCGGGGCGAAGACGGTTTGATCTTCGTTGGTCCAGGGGGTGATGAAGTTTTTCAGGGTGACGTTGTAGAAATTACGGTTGGCCATGGCCAGATCGGCGGCGGCGGTAATATCGCCGCCGGTGACAAGGGTGGTCATCTGCGTCAGAACGGTTTCGCCGGGAGGCACGCCGGCAAGACGATCATGGATGCGCCGTGCCTGTTCACGGGGGCCGGCCAGCAGATTACTGGTTTGGACAAAGCACAACAGCGCCGTGAGCATGAGCATGGCTGGCCTGTTAAATTGTTTGTTGTTGTTCTCGCCGATCATATGGTCTGTCCCCGGTTATTGTCATTGCGCGAGTGTTTCTGGAACCTGTCTATAATAGTACTGGTAAATACTTGGATATTTCGTGACCACTGCCACAGAACAATAAAACCAATCCGGGAGATAATTCGAACTGTGTGCCGGTTCAAAAAATAAATGTGCAGGATGAACTGTAATTACAGTCCCTGGCCCCTGCTCACTATGAGACGTTGCCTGTTGATGCAGGTGTATGCAGATGGATATAAAAAGCCTATGAGCAAAGTAATAGATATTTTCGCAGCAGCCGTAACCAGTACTGTGCACTTTCGCACAGTTATGAAATCCGGTTCACTGCTGTTTGTCGTCTTGTTGCTGCAGGCCTGTGGTGGTGGCGAAGAGGGGGGAACGGGTGAAGCAGTGGATCCGATTATTCGGGACTCGGGCATCGCCTATGTCAGTCGGTCAATCCCGCTAGATGAAACCGGCGCGGCGATCGATGAGGATGCGCGCGATCCCCAGCCGTATCGCGCCGGCGCCGATCTGTATTATCGCCCGCGCGCTCTGCCCAGCGCGCTGGAAACGAATATCACAGGCAGCATCACCGGCGGACAGGGTGATGTGAAAAATGTGCAGGTTTCCTATGATGGGACGAAACTGCTGTTTGCGCTGCGCCTGCCTGATATCGAAGGCCTGCAGGATGATGAGCAACCGAGCTGGAATATATGGGAATATGACATAGCGAAAAAATCCCTGCGCCGGATTATTTCATCAGATTTGCGCGCCGAAGCCGGGCAGGATGTGTCGCCGGTCTATCTGCCTGATGGACGAATTCTGTTTTCCTCGACCCGCCAGCAGCGCACTCGGGCCATTTTGCTGGACGAAAACAAACCCCAGTTCGTGCTGCAGACTGAAGATGGTTCGGGGCCGGTTTTTTCCCTGCATGTGATGAATGCGGATGGCACGCAAATCGAGCAACTGACATTCAATCGCAGTAATGATCTCGATCCCATGGTCCTGCAAAGTGGCGAGATCGTGTTTAGTCGCTGGGATAATGTGCGCGGACGCAATCGCATCAGCCTGTATAAAATGAATGCGGATGGCAGCAACATGCAGCTGTATTATGGTGCGCACAGCAATGATAGCGGCAGTGACAATGCCACGGTGCAGTTTCTGCAGACGCGGGAGATGCCTGATGGACGTATCATGGCGTTGACGCGCCCGTTTACCGGCACCTACATGGGCAGCGACATCACCCTGATCGATGCGAATAACTATGTAGAGGTGGGACAGCAGATCGAAGGTCGTCAGGGTGGACAGGCTGTTGCCCAGGTATCTGCAACACCGGCAAACGTGCGTAACGATACGCAAATTTCTCTCGGCGGCCGCTATCGTTCGGCTTTTCCGCTCTGGGATGGCAGCAACCGTTTTCTGATCAGCTGGACGCCCTGCCGGTTGCAGCAGAGTGATGGTCGCATCGTACCCTGCACACCCGCGAATCTGGCGGATGCGTCCATGCAGGAAGCCGCGCCATTATATGGTTTATATGTTTATGATCTGGACAGGCAGACCCAGACACCGGTATTTGCTCCGGTAGAGGGTATGATCTATAGCGATGTGGTTGCGGCGGATAAGCGTACGCTGCCGACGGTTTATCGCGCGGCGAACAATCCGAATTTTGATCAGAGCCTTGCCGATCAGGGCGCAGGAATTCTGCATATTCGCAGCGTCTATGATCTGGATGGTGAATTCAACAGCATGGGCGCCGACGCCTCGATTACATCGGTTGCGGATATGGCCTCGGCCGCCACCGCCTGGAGTGCACGTCCTGCGCGTTTTTTACGGGTGCTGAAAGATGCGGCCGTGCCGGAAGGTGTGCGTGGTGACACCTTTGGTCGGGTCGAGGAACGGGTCATGCGTGAGATCGTCGCCTATGCGCCGATCGAGCCGGACGGTTCGGTCAAGGTGCGGGTGCCGGCCGATGTACCCCTGATGATCAGTATTCTGGATGAGAACGGACGTCGCATCAGCTCGCCGCATTTCAACTGGATTCAGATCAGCGCCGGCGAAACCCTGACCTGTAACGGCTGTCATGACCATGCCAGTGGCAGGGCGCATGGCCGCGCTGATGCCCGCGCCTCACTGATCAGCGGTGAGACCATGGCCACGCGTCGTGGCCGGGTTGATTCCTCGGCGATGAATTCCGGTGTTGATCTGGCATTCAGGGATTTCTGGTACGGCGTGGACAGTGATTTCAGTTATCGCTATGCCGATCTCGAGACGAGCGTACCGGTAGCGCCGGAATGCCTGAGTGAGTGGAACAATGCCTGCCGCATCGTGATCAACTACGCCACCCATATTCATCCCCTGTGGAGCGTATCCCGTCCGGTGATCGATCCGGCCGACGGGGTTACCGTGTTGCGGGATGATCAGTGTATTTTCTGCCACAGTCCGATCAATCCGGCCGATGGTCTGGCGCGGGTGCCGGCCGCCCAGCTTGATTTAAGTGATGGTGATTCCCCCAATCCACGCCAGCTGGAGTCCTATCGCGAGTTATTCTATGGCGACCGACAACTGGAAGTAGCGGGTGGCGTGCTGCAGGTACGCCGAGTGCGGCGCGAGGATGCCGATGGCAATCCCATTCTGGATATCGACGGCAATGAAATTTTCGACACCTTCGGTGTTTCAGTCGCCATGTTCGCCCCCTCCTATACCGCCAGAGGCAGTTATTTTATCGAGAAACTGACCGAGACCGAACTGGACGCCCGGCGCAGTCTGAAAGCGGATGATGGCACACAGATCTATTTTAACGGTGGAACCTGGGTGGATCACAGCGGCATGTTGACGGCAGCAGAGTTGCGCCTGATTTCCGAGTGGCTGGATATAGGCGCACAATATTATAATAATAGTTTTGACGCGCCCTGAGCAACGCGATATTTGTAAGCATGTGTTAATTAACGCAGAGAACGCGACCGGAGCGAAGCGTAGGAAGTACCGAATGTGACCAGAGTCTTGTGAAGCAAGATTGGGAAATCCGTAATGAAGCCCGAAGGGATTCTATGGAAAACTTGCGAAGCAAAGTTCTCACGGTGCAGAGGCGCAAAGGAATAAATTATTAATAATCAAAATTATATAATCTCTACGTTTAATCTCTATTGGGTTTAATTCCCCGCTGCTTGCAGCGAAACTGTAGGTTGGGCTGAATAAAATGAAGCCCAACAGAATATCGAATGCGGCCCTGTTGGGCTTCGTTTCACTCAGCCCAACCTACAATTAATACCCCGCCCGCTTGCGGCGGGGTAGTTTATTACAAATTTTTACGGTGGATTAATCCGGGCGTCCTTATTTTTATTTGTGTTCATTTGCGGACATAAAAATTAACATTCGATAAACTGGCATCTGGAGCGCGTAATTTAATTGCTGGATACCAGTTCACCCGTATCAGGATTTCATGTTTTATCAGGGGATTTTACTTTTCTGCAGCTTGCTGCTGCTGGGTTTTGCGCAGGCGCAGGATGACATTCCGCGTGTACAGGTTGCCGATCCCTATCTGGAGATGCAGACCGGCGCTGGCAGCGGCTACCCGGTTTATCATGTGGTGGAGCGTGGTGAGTGGGTGCAGATCCTGAAGCGCAAGACCGAATGGTTCAAGGTGCGTACCGAGCGGGGTAAGGAAGGCTGGGTGCGGCGTGAACAGATGGCCAGGACGCTGACGCCGGCAGGGGCACCGTTGCAGATTCATGATGTTGCAGAAGGGGATTTTGCCCGCCGGCGCTGGGAAATGGGTATCAGTTCGGGGGACTTTAGCGGCGCCACGATTATCAGTGCCTGGACTGATTACAGTTTTACCCATAATCTGTCGCTGGAACTGTCCGCTTCCCACATACTGGGCAGCTATTCCAGCAGTATTATGGGTAACGTTTCTCTGCTCGCGCATCCCTTTCCCGAATGGCGATTTTCCCCGTACTTTGCGCTGGGAACCGGCGTGATTCAGACTACGCCGAAGACGGCGCTGGTGCAGACGCGGGATCGCATGAATAATACCAGCCATGTAGGACTGGGCTTGCGAGTATATCTGACTAAACGTTTTATTATGCGGTTTGATTATAAGAACCTGGTTATTTTCAGCAGCCAGAATGAGAATCAGGAAATAAGTGTATGGCAAATTGGTTTTTCAGCATTTTACTGAAGTCGACGTTTCTGTTACTGACGCTTGTCAGCGGTCTTGTCTGGTCGTCAGTTGTGGTCGACGCGTCAGAGGAAACGCTGACTGAGGAAAAACCGGTGATTGAACCGGAAGTGTACCGACGTGAAATAGATGAGTCGAAGATCGACAGCGAGAATTTTGAAGCTACAGTTTTTGCCGGGCTGATGAGTGTTGAGGACTTTGGGGTCAATAATATTATTGGCGCACGGCTGGCGTTTCATGTGTCCGAGGGGTTTTTCTTTGAGGCCGGCGTAGGTCAGACTACGACCACCAAAACCAGTTATGAGCGACTCAGCGGATCGGTGGAACTGTTAACCAATGAGCAGCGCAGGCTGAGTTATTACAATCTCTCGGTAGGTTACAACCTGTTACCGGGTGAAGCGTTTCTGACCCGGAAACTGGCGTTCAATACGGCCTTTTACCTGATCGGGGGCATTGGCAGTACCACCTTTGCCGGGGATGACCGCTATACCATCAACTATGGTTTTGGTTATCGCTTCCTCGCCACCGACTGGCTGGCAGTGCATGCGGATGTGCGCAATCATGTTTTTGATATGGAGTTGTTAGGCGAGAAAAGGTCGACCAATAATATTGAAATGAGCCTGGGGCTGTCGATTTTTTTCTGAGCTTGATTGATTTTTATTGACATTGAATTTACGAGATACTGAATAGGTAAGTTATTTATGCGGCACAGTTTAGCGTTATAAACATTTCTTCGGCCCTCACCGAGGGTGGTGATGTAGAAATGGTAGTCAAAAAAAGCGTCATTCCGGCATGGGTTTAGCCGGAATCTAGTCATATAAAACTCTGGATTCCGGCTAAACCCATGCCGGAATGACGGAACTTAAGAGCATGTCGGATAACAAATAACATTATTGGTGTATTGAAAATACAGGAGAAATTTATGAATAAGAAATTGTTTCCCGATATTAGACGAATTGTACTGATGGCCTGCATTTCGATGTTTATGTTGACGACTGTTCATGCAGAAACTGAGATGGCGCCTAATTTCACTCTGAAAAGCCGTAGTGGAAAAAACATCAAGTTGAGCGAGTTGCGTGGCCAGGTCGTGCTGGTCAATTTCTGGGCTTCCTGGTGCGGTCCCTGTCGTCAGGAAATGCCGGTGCTGGAAAAACTGTATAAGAAATACAGAGCATTGGGCTTTGTTGTTCTGGGTATCAATGTTGACGATGATCCGGCTCAGGCCGAGTCTTTGCTGAAAATGATTAATGTCAGTTTCCCGATATTGTTCGACAGCGACAAGAAAATCAGTGAGAAATATAAAATAACCGCCATGCCGAGTAGTTTTTTTGTTGACCGTGATGGCAAACTTCGCAGTGAGCATAAAGGTTATTTGCCGGAATATGATTTGCTGTATAAAAATGAAATAAAGAAATTGATTCGGGAATAATGCGGTGAAAAATATCAGCCTGTTGTTGTCTTTACTGTTGCTCTGTGCCTGCAGCGCGCCAACGCCCTGGGTTAAGCCTTATGAGCGCGCTCGGTTGGCGGATCCGATCATGAGCTTCAGCCGGGATCCGGTCTCCAGCGCTTATACCAACCATGTCTATCAGGCGCGTGAAGGCGCACGTGGCGCAGAAAACGGGCAGGGCGGCGGCTGTGGTTGTAACTGATGTTGTTATTGAAAATGATTGCGCCTGAACAGAAATGAAACGATATATGCGTGCCTTTTTATTGCTGCCGGTCGGCGCATTGTTCTGTCATTCCCTGTTGGCGGCCGTTCTGCCTGAAGATCGCGCCGATGCGCTTTATCATTCCTATAATGGTGGCGGCGTGCAGGTGACCGGGCCTTCGATTCTGGTGCGTAAGAGTATCGGAGAAAACATTTCCGCTTCAGCTAATTATTATGTGGATGCTATTAGCAGCGCCTCGATCGATGTGGTGACCACCGCCAGCGCTTATTCGGAACAACGCACTGAAACCAGCGTCGGGGTGGATTATCTGCATGCGGATACGATCATGGGCCTTAGTTATACCCGTAGTAGTGAAAATGACTATGAGGCCAAAACCACATCCTTCAATTTAAGTCAGGAACTGTTTGGCAACATGATGACTATCAGCATGGGCTACGCGCAGGGTAACGATGTGGTTGGAAAACGAGGTGACCCGCGTTTTTCCGAGGACGTGAAACGTCAGCAGTATCGTGTGGGTCTGTCACAGATTCTGACTAAAAACATGCTCCTGGATCTGGGGTTTGAAACGGTAACGGATGAAGGGTTTCTGAATAACCCCTATCGTTCGGTGCGCTATCTCGATGCCAGTAGTGGCAAGGGCTACAGTTACGAGCCGGAGAAATACCCACGTACGCGCACCAGTAATGCCGCTGCTGTGCGTCTGCTTTATCATTTGCCAATCCGCGCCTCGATACACGGGGAATATCGCCTGTTTGACGATAGCTGGGGGATTCTCGCCAATCATTTTCAGCTGGGTTATACCCATGCCTACAGAAGCAACTGGATCTTCGATTTAAAATACCGAATTTACACACAGACAAAAGCGGATTTTTATTCCGATCTGTTCCCCTACAGCCAGTCACAGAATTTTTACGGCCGGGACAAGGAAATCAGCACCTTTACCAGTCAGACGATCGGTATAGGCGTCAGTTATGCGTTCCTGCATAACTGGCGCGCCATCGAACGCGCCAGCCTGAGTTTCAAATACGACTACATACTTTTCGACTACCAGGATTTTCGTGACCTTCGCGACAGCAGCGCTCCTGCCGGCAGTGAACCGCTGTACACTTTTTCTGCCAACGTCCTGCAGTTGTATTTCTCGCTTTGGTATTGATCGCTGAGGGTTTAATTCCCCGCTGCTTGCGGCGAAAAAACTGTAGGTTGCTGCAGGGTTGTTTATTAAAATAATAACCTCTGCGTCCTCTGCGTTTATTAAAGATTCCTGACAAGTGCACCTTAAAACAGACGCTGGAAATAAACCCGTCCACCTTCACGACTGCCACCTGACCAGTCAAAGCCGATACTGCCGTTGCGATCGACGGCCACATCAAGACCGGCGCTGTAGCCCATGCTTTGATCGTGAGTGAAATTATCAATACTGGAAACCGAGCCGCTGTTCCGCTGTTCGCCACGCAGCCGATAGCTATTGAGATCGAGTCGCAGGCTCAGTCTCTCGCTTACAGGAATCCGGGCCAATAGTTTTATTTCTGTCTGCGTCCAGACATTGGTTAGTTTCTGACTGGCGTCCTGGTTCTGAGTGTCGTTGTAAAGGAAGGACAGGTTCAGTTTCAGTTTGAGATAACGGGTTTCAATGATCTGCCCCTCAAGTTGCAGACCGCCGTAATAGCCGCTGCTGAGTTTTGCCGTATCGAGTGGGTTATCGGCCTGGCTGAGATCCAGATAACCCAGTGACAGTCCACCGGAGAGATAGGGGCCGAGTGTTTCAGACCAGCCAAAACCAGCACGGCTGATGCGTGTTCGATAGCGTGCGTTGTCATAACGCCAGTCTGATTTTACCGATTGCAGGTGCAGGTTGAAATCAGTTTGCTTCTCATAACCGAGAGCCTGCGTGCTTTGAATAAACGGCAGGCAGAAGAGACTGCTGAGGAGGAAAAATTTTGCCGTGTTTTGGAGGATTGCGTTTAATATCACAGTGGGATCCATCGGGCAGCGGTTGTGAATTTGAGACTAACCTAACAGATGCTACAGAAAGTGTCATCTATATCGCTTGGGAAGGTGTCCGGATATTATCAGGCAAGTCCTGAATTAATAAGAGCTACCTTACTGTGTAGGATGTGCTGAGTGAAACGAAGCGCATCATTCCAGACTAAGCACACGAACGATGCGCTTCGTTTCACTCAGCACATCCTACAAAGGTTTAAACTTATACTAAAAGTTTATCCTGGAATTTTCATGTTGCTTATCGTTAGCCAGCGCCGATCAAATTCCTCCACGGTCTGAGCGAGGATGGCCTTACTCAGGTAATGTGTGGCTGAACTTTGTTGTATCCGCCGTGGCGGGAGGGGTTTTTCATGACCGATATTGCGCAGACGGCTTGTCAGGGAGGGCTGGTGCAAACAGGGAAGAGGATGGCGCAAAGCGGTTTTCAGCCAGTTTTGAATATCTTCGGGCGTCAGCCCATTTCGCAATACCTTGCTCATGTTTGCATAGGGCAGGTAGCCGGGCGAAGGTTTACGTTGGGCGAGCTGATCTATCTTGGGCCAGTATTTCTGTTGCAGAAAATTCTCGGTGATGATGGTCTGGGAAAAGAGTTCAGCCATGTCCCGATCGTTGGCCACATCCAGTGCATAACGATCGGCGGCAAGCTCATGTAAGTGATTTGCAAACAGGCTGCTGATCTGCAGCAGTCGAGCATAAATTCGAAAGACAGTGGCCAGTGGCAAGGCCAGTATAGAACCCTGTTCCAGCGCATTGCGATACTGTTGCCATGTTTGATTCAGGCTGTTGAGCCAGAGTAGTATAAAACCGTCGCGTCCGGATATCTGGCCAATACGCCTTGCCAGCATAGCGTGAACCTGTACCGGGGAATAGCAGAGCAGCGCCGGCAGTCCGATGACGAGTACACGCCTGCGATTGAATGGCCAGGCCAGTTTTGAGGGATTAACCACCCGGATATCCAGACCTTCATCAAGTATGATTTTCTCGAAGTTATTGATGTGATAGATCTGGCAGAGTTCGGCAATGGTTTTGTACAGGGCGGGTATGTCGCTGGTATCCAGTTGTTGTCCGTGGGGTGTTTTGAAGCGTACACGGAAAACTGGAATACTGAAGCCGATTGCGGCGATTCCGGCCAGCAACTGTATGAGTGTATCACCAGGCATACCCAGGCTGTTCTGCAGGGACCAGGATGAGGCAATATGGCCGATGAGTACTACACTGCTCAGCGGAAAGAACAGCAGAAGCAGGTAGCCGAACAGTGCGAGTGGCGTGAGGCCTGTCAGGTAAATATTCGGGTGAGCGGCAAGCCAGGATTCAATCTGCCTGAGCAACTGTTTTTTGCCAAAGGTGCGCAAAAAAGCGGGACGCAGTTTCAGGGTTTCGCTTTGCATTCAGGGTACCTGGTATGGGTGAACAAGGCCTGTTTAAACAATAGAACAGGCCTCGCAGAAAGCATGGACTGAATTCACAGTTCAATCATTCTGATCCGGACTTTAGGTGACCGGGTTCACTGTTTCGCCCGTATTTTTCTGAAAAGGTTGAGATTCAAAATCTGTAAAGGTGTAGAGTTCAAAAAAGCGGTTACGATTATTGCGTCACCGAGGTGAATGATGGGTTTCGCTTCGCTCTACCCATCCTGCTCCTTGATATCACGCACCGTAGGATGGGTAGAGCGAAGCGAAACCCATCAAGCTTGTGAATTACTGATCGGCAGATTTGCCGTTGCGGGTGTTGATGGTGTGGGTATGCACCGGGTAGTGGTTTTGTTTGCGATCCTGAAAATACTTTTCCAGGGTAAAGTGAATGGTGTGAAAGGCCAGTGCATCCCAGGGAATTTCATGTTCATGAAACAGCCTGACGTCAAGACTCTCGATTCCGGGATAAAAATTCAGATCACGTAAATTCGCCAGGTACATGATGTAAACCTGGTTGACATGTGGCAGGCTGATCAGGGTATAGAGTTTCAGGTTATCAATATTGGCGTTGGCCTCCTCGACTGATTCTCGTTCGGCGGCCTGTTCCAGGGTTTCAGCATTTTCCATGAAACCGGCGGGCAGGGTCCAGAGTCCGTGGCGGGGTTCAATGGCGCGGCGGCAAAGCAGAACTTGATCGCCTTCACCGTCGCTGTTTTTCCAGATGGGCAGGCAGCCGGCGACGATTTTCGGGTTCTGATAATGAATCGTCTGGCACTGATCACAGACATAGCGGGGGAGGTTGTCATCTTCCGGTATCCGCAGAGTTACCGGTCGGCCACAGTTACTGCAGTATTTCATAAGGACTCATCAGCCTGATTATTAAGCCTGTTGTGGACAGGCCAGTGTAGTCGATTATGATACTATCTTTTACTTTAATTGTAGATAAGGGATGAACTTGAATCTGCTGAAATTTGTTTCCCGCTTACGCTTTCTGTCGCAGCGTCGCAGGCTGGAACTCTACCCGCCTTTTTTTCTAATGCGGATCAAGGTGCTGGAAATCAGCGACAACTGGGATAGTGTGCGACTGAAACTGCCGCTGACCATGTTCTCGAAGAATATGGGGGGCTCGATGTTTGGTGGCTATCAGGCTGCCCTGTCTGACCCCGTTGCTGCGCTGGCCTGCGCCAAACGCTATCCCGGCACAGATGTGTGGACCCGCCATCATGAGGTGGATTTCCGCAAGCCGGGAAATTCGGATCTCGAACTGCGGTTTGAGTTTCCGCCGCAGCTGGATGCGCAAATCCGTGTTGATCTGGCGATGAAGGGGCGTAGCACGCCATGCTTCGAATATGGGTTTTACCGACAGGATGGCCAGCTTTGTACCTGGGTGCGTAGTACGGTGGCGATAAGGCCTGAGGGCTACCTGTCTGGTAGCGGGCGTTGATAGCAACGGCCGTGCGGCATTTTTTGTTTTGTCAGACGGGTACAGGTACAATAGACGCTGAATTTCCGGGTTTCCCCGACCATATGCGTGTAAATGCAGCGTTCACAAAAGTATAACTTCCAGGGCATATAACAATGGATATAGCGAAAGAGATAAATCTCGAAAACAGGAAAAGCAGCTTCAGCAGGGAAGAATTGCTGCAGTGTGGCCGGGGTGAGCTTTTTGGGCCGGGTAACGCCCAGTTGCCGTTACCACCGATGCTGATGTTCGATCGTATTACCCGTATTAATGAGGACGGGGGCGAATACGGGAAGGGCGAGATTATTGCCGAGCTGGATATCAACCCGGATCTATGGTTTTTTTCCTGCCATTTTGAGGGTGATCCGGTGATGCCGGGTTGTCTGGGACTGGACGCCATGTGGCAGTTGATCGGCTTTTATCTGGGCTGGAAGGGCGGACCGGGACATGGTCGCGCGCTGGGCTCTGGCGAGGTCAAGTTTACCGGCCAGGTTCTACCGACAGCGAAAAAAGTGGTATACCGAATTGATCTCAAGCGGGTGATTATGCGCCGCCTGATCATGGGCATCGCCGATGCCCATATGGAAGTGGATGGACGCGAAATCTACACCGCCAAAGATCTTCGGGTTGGTTTGTTTACTTCGACTGATAATTTTTGAGTTTTTATGACACAGCGACGCGTAGTAGTTACCGGTCTGGGCATTGTTTCCAGTATCGGCAATGACAGAAATGAAGTCCTGGAGGCCCTGCGTGAAGGGCGCTCAGGCATTGAGTTTTCGCAGGAGTATGCCGACATGGGTTTTCGTTCCCATGTGCATGGCCAGATCCACATCGATCTCAAAGAGCAGGTTGATCGCAAACTGCTGCGGTTTATGGGGCGGGGTGCAGCGTTTAACTATATTGCCATGCGCCAGGCGATCGAGGATGCCGGGCTGGAAGATGGTGATGTTTCGAATGTCCGTAGCGGACTGGTGGTCGGTTCGGGCGGACCTTCTACCGAGTACATCGTTGAGGCGGCGGATATCATGCGTGAGAAAGGCATTCGTCGGGTCGGACCCTATATGGTGACTCGCACCATGTCGAGCACTAACTCCGCCTGTCTGGCGACGCCGTTCAAGATCAAGGGTGTTAACTATTCTATCAGTTCAGCCTGTTCCACCAGCGCGCACTGTATCGGTCATGGCGCCGAGCTTATTCAGATGGGTAAACAGGACATAGTCTTTGCCGGCGGCGGCGAGGATGTACACTGGACGATGAGCGTGCTGTTTGACGCCATGGGTGCGCTGTCATCCAAATATAATGAAACGCCGCAAACCGCTTCCCGCACTTATGATGTGAGCCGTGATGGTTTTGTGATTTCCGGTGGTGGTGGACTACTGGTGCTGGAAGAGCTGGCGCATGCCAAAGCGCGTGGGGCAAAAATCTATGCCGAGCTGGCCGGTTACGGTGCGACCTCCGATGGTTATGACATGGTGCAGCCTTCCGGTGAAGGCGCGGAACGTTGCATGCGCCAGGCGATGGATACAGTGGATCTGCCTGTCGACTATATTAATGCGCACGGCACCAGCACCCCGGCCGGCGATCCGCCGGAGTTGAAAGCCATTGCCAATGTATTTGGCAACAAAATTCCGCCTATTGCTTCGACTAAATCACTGACCGGCCATGCACTGGGTGCAGCCGGGGTCAATGAAGCGATTTATTCTATCTTGATGATGGAAAATAATTTCATCGCCGCTTCAGCCAATATCACTGAGCTGATGCCGGAAGCAGAAGGCATGCCGATAGTGCGTGAACGGCTGGATGAGCAAACGCTCAACTGCGTTATGTCCAACAGTTTTGGCTTCGGCGGCACCAACGCCACCCTGGTGTTCACTCGCTTTAATGGTTAATCCTGCGCGGTAAAAACGTAGCCACGTGCCTGCCTGCGTGGGTTGGGTAGAGCAAAGCGAAACCCAACAATAAAAAAATAAATTAACCACAGAGGGCACGGAGAACACAGAGGTTAATAAACTACCCCGCAGCAAGCTTTTGGGGTATTAAGTTGTAGGTTGGGCTAAATAAAATGAAGCCCAACAGCCTGCTCTGATACTCTAAATAGGCGTTCCAAATGCCAGATCACTTGTGAATTTCCACGTTCGTGGTGAGCCCCGTTCGATAAACTCACGACAGGCTTTGGCTTCACTCAGAAGAACCTTGTCGAGCTATGAGCGTGGAAATACTGTGAATAGAGTGCTTAATCTGCTTGTCCTTCGACAGGCTTCCTTCGACAAGCTTCCTTCGACAAGCTTCCTTCGACAGGCTCAGGACGAACGGTAATTCCTAAGGTGCTCTGGTATTTGGAACAGCTATTTAGTTGGGCTTCATTTCCCATAGAATCCCTTCGGGCTTCATTATGGATTTCCTGAACCTGCTTCGCAGGATTCTAGTCTTATTCAGCCCAACCTGCAGTTTTTCTGAGGTAGTTTATTCAGCCCACTTTACCCAGCCTGTTCTTTTTGTTCTTCTGCGTGCGCCATTTTTTCTTCATACCGGCCCAGCACCAGTTTTAACTGTTGCAATGGTTTGAGCAGCTCGCTTTCGGCATGTCCGGCGAGGAAGGCGAGTAGAGGATAGAGCTGTCGGGTCAGGGGCAGTATCTGTTGTTCCAGAAATTCGGTATCGCCTTCTTCGATAAGCCGCAGCGCCGTGCTGATGTCCATTTTTGTGCGTGCATAATCCTTGCGCAGGGACTTGATGACCACCTGATTGCCACCGGCTTCAATGGCTTTTTGCAGGTATTTTTCAGTTTCAGCTACCAGGCTTTCGATTGTGGAGTCTTCACTTATCAGCGGTTCGAGCATGCCTATGCTGACCGTGATGTTGAGAATATGCTGGCCGCTTTCAAAGTTAATGGCGTTGATTTTTTCGGTCAGGCGCGCGCCCAGTTGCATGGCGCTGTCAATATCGGTATCGCGCAGGAGCATGCCAAATTTGGCCAGCCCGATACGGGCGACCATGTCCTCCTTGCGCACCAGCTGTGTTAGCACGGCGCCGGTCTGACGCAATATCCTGTCGGCAAAGAGTTTGCCATTGGCGATAAAGATGGTGTTGAAGTCGTCGATGTCCATGCGCAGGACGATGAACTGCCCGCCATGGCGCCGGGCATGGGAGAGAGATTCTTCACCGGCTTTCCAGAAATAGCGTCGTCCGCCGAGTCCGGTTAGTTCATCGATGGTGGCCTGCTGTTCCAGTTTATTTGAGGTTTCGTTAAGCCGCTTGCTGGTTTGCTCAAGGTTGATATGGGTTTTGGCGCGCGCCCTGAGCTGCACCGAGTCAAAGGGTTTGGTGATGAAGTCGCTGGCGCCCATATTCAGCGCGCGTTCCTTGGTTTCATCATCATCGTCCTTGCCGGTGATAATGATAACTGGCATATCCTGAAAACGGACTTCTTCAGAATCGCGCATGCGCTGCAGCAGACCGAAGCCATCCAGATAGGGCATGGACAGGTCGGTGAACACAACCTGAATATCCGCGTCATTGGTCAGGATAGTCCAGGCGTCCTCACCGTCATTTGCTTCGACCACATCGTAATCCTTACCCAGCACCCGGGTCATGGCTTTGCGCATGACCCGGGAGTCATCAACGGCGAGTATTCTGGGTTTGTCTGTTTTTTCACTCATACTGGTCTTCACGAAATCTTAATACAACATTGTTCGTCTTACGCTATGCTGAAACAATACAAATTGGCGCAGGGGGAAACCTCAGGAACACGGCGTAAATTACCCAGGCGGCAGGCCGTTATTCATTGAGTTTTTTCCACTATATATGTGGCTATCGGCACTGAATCCGCTAACATTAGTGCCACGAGTGAATTGTGACAGGATTTCAAGGAGTTAAATGTGCGTTATTTTATTTTATCTATTTTTTTATGCACGCTTGCACTGCCTGCATCGGCCGAGGACGGGCGGGATGCGTACATGCGGCTGTTTCCCATCGAGGGAGATTATGCCGATGTTCGTGAAGATCTGGAAATGGCGATTACCGATCGCGGTATGATCATCAATAATGTCTCCCATATTGGCAAGATGCTGGCGCGCACGCGCAAGGATGTTGGCGCCGGTAAGCAGATATTCGTAGAGGCCGAGTCGCTGGAGTTTTGCAGCTCGGTGATTTCTCGACACATGATGGAAGCCGATCCGCATAATATTGTATTTTGTCCCTATATCATTTCAGTCTATACCCTGCCAGGCGAGAAAAACCGGGTCTATCTGGCCTATCGTCGGCCCCTGCCGGTGGGTAGCCCGGCGTCGAAGAAGTCCCTGCAGGCGGTGGAAAAACTGCTGCATGATATTGTGAGTGATGTGCTGAACTGAACAGAAGTGAAGGCCAGTATCGTAGGTAAGGATTGAAAGCACCGGGCTGCTGGGCGAATCGGAGATGTATTCCCCGGAAAAGTTCTAAAGCTGTTGCCACGGCTGTCGTTATATAAGACTGTCTTTGGTTTACTTTGCGGTACGGCTTTTTCATGACTCCCCAGGATTTGGTAACAGGTGTAATCAGGTTAGTGTCGTTGCCTGAAGTGTGTATGCGGGTAAACGAAATGATGGAGGAACCCTCTACCTCGGCCAGAACGCTGGGCGAGGTGATCAGCCGTGATACCGGCCTTACCGCCCGCCTGCTGAAGATAGTCAATAGCTCCTTTTATGGTTTTTCGTCCAAAATCGAAACCGTATCCCGGGCGGTGACGGTCATCGGCCTGCGTGAGCTGCGCGGGCTGGTGCTGGCCGCCTCGGCGGTGGAAACTTTTTCCAAAATACCTGCCGAGGTGCTCAACCGGGTGCATTTCTGGCGTCATAGTGTCTATTGTGGCGTGGTCGCACAACTGATTGCTGAAGAATGCAAGGTGTTGCACAGCGAGCGCCTGTTCGTCGCCGGCCTGCTGCATGATATCGGTAAATTAATTATTTCCCACCGGCTGCCGGAGCAAATGAAAACCATCAAGGAGCGGGTAGCGGCTGAACAGCGCTTTGATTATGAAATCGAGCGGGAAGAGCTGGGCTTCGACCATGCCGACGTTGGCGGCGCCCTGTTACGGGAATGGAAAATGCCGCCTACTTTGTGTGATGCTGTGCATTATCATCACCGTCCCGGCGATGCCGAAGAAAGCCTGATGGATGCGGCTATGGTGCACCTGGCCAACAGCATTACCGGCATGGCGGAAGAAGGTCTGGATGTGGACCTCGAAACCATGATCCAGCCTGTCGATGAACAGGTTTGGGAAATATTGGGGGTTGATTCCTCTATTATCGAAACCGTCTCCAAGAAAGCCGGGCCGCTTTTCACCGATGCCCTGGAAGTGATTTTGCCGCGTACCTACCCGGTCTGAGCCGACTATGCTTTCTGTTTGTTAGCCGAATAGCAATCATGAGCAAGGTGTTGGATATTCTTTATCGCAGCATTTGCGCAAAAAAAACAGTGCCAATAAATCAACTACGAGACTAATTGATTGCCTGTCATATCGTTGTAAATTATCACCCGCAGCTGTCGCTGCCTGTCACGTTCCTGTCACATTCCATATCTAAAGTGTCATCTTAATGAAACACAAAAGGTGTGTATTAGAGATGAAGGGCGAATGCAGTATTACAGACTGTCATTTTTCAGATTCCGGCTTAGCGGGCCACAAGATCAACGGATGTTCCTCCATGAGCATGATCGATCTCATAAGCGTACTGGATCAGATAATTGAGCAAAAAACCGTATTACCGGTTTTTCAGCCCATAGTTAATATCCGCCAGCAAAATATCCACGGCTATGAATCACTGAGCCGTGGTCCATCAAACAGCCCTCTACACAGCGCCCTGGCGCTGTTTGACGTGGCTGAACGGGGCAATCGCCTGTGTGAACTGGAGTTATTATGCCGTCGTCTGGCGCTGGCGAAATTTGGTGAACAGAATTTACCCGGCAAGATTTTTCTTAACGCCAGTCCTATGACCCTGATGCAGGCGGAGAACCATCCCGATAAAACCCTGCAGTTGCTACAGGCTATTGGCGTGGCGCCGGAACAGGTCGTGATCGAGTTGACCGAACGTCATCCTCTCGATGATTACGATATTATTCGTCAGGCTACACTCCACTATCGGGCAATGGGCTTTCAAACCGCCATTGATGATCTCGGAGCAGGTTATGCGGGACTGCGGCTATGGTCTGAACTGCGTCCCAACTACGTCAAGATAGATCGCCATTTTGTTCAGGGGATTCATGAAGACAAGGTCAAACAGGAATTTGTTCGTTCCATCCTGGATATTGCCAATGGCCTTGACTGCAAGGTGATTGCTGAAGGCATCGAGATTGCCGAAGAGTTTGAAATTATCAGCGATATGAACATCGAGTTTGGTCAGGGTTATTACATCGCCCGGCCAATGGCGCTACCGGAGAAATTTGTCAGTCAGGAGTTATTCGGCAGTCGTCAACGCAGGCAGTTTCTGACCCGGCCTGCGCGCCTGTCTGAGTCGGTCGCATTACTGCTGCGCGAGACTCCCGCTGTTAAGCCCACAGCCCGAGTGAAGGATGCGGTGGATATTTTTTATAACAACAAGGCGCTTATGACCCTGGCGGTAGTGGATGACGAGCATCAGCCAATAGGCCGGGTACGGCGCAATATAGCAATGGAGCTGTTCGTCAATTTATATGGTCGCTCGCTGTATGGCGACAAACCAATTAGTGAGCTGATGGAAGATAATGCTGTCGTGGTTGATAAATCCTCCAGTGTGGAGCAGGCGAGCAAACTCATTACTGACAATACCCGCTTTGAAATTGAAGATGATTTCATCATGGTAGACGATGGCAGGTTTGTTGGAATCGGCAAGGTCGTCGATCTGTTGAAAAAAATAACCGATCTGCAGATCCGTAATGCCCGCTATGCCAACCCGCTTACTTTGCTACCCGGCAATGTGCCCATCTATGAATTGATCGACCAGTTGCTGGATGAAGAGAAGAACTTCACCATCGCCTACTGTGACCTGGACAATTTCAAACCCTTTAATGACGTGTACGGCTACAACCAGGGGGATAAAGTACTACGCAAGGTAGCCGAGATATTTACTGACAATGTCGATCCCGCACAGGATTTTGTTGGCCATGTCGGCGGTGATGACTTTATCCTGATATTTTGCAGTGAAGACTGGCATGTGCGTTGCGAACAGATCAGCACTACCTTTAGCCACGAAGTGCTTGGTTTTTATTCGACAGATGATCAGATGCGGGGCGGCATTCTGGCCCGTGATCGGCAGGGGCAGGAGCAACTATTCCCCATCCTCAGCCTGTCGATTGGAGCAGTACGGCCGGATCTTAAACGTTGCCAGTCACATCATGATGTTGCTGCGCTGGCCTCCGAGGCCAAGCGGCAGGCGAAACAGAAAAAGGGCAATAGCCTGTTTCTGGATCGGCGCAGTGGCCCCGTCACACATGATGGAAATATGCCTGAGCAGGTTAAACGGGCCTGATCGTAAACAGGGCCGGACGGCCGGGCCTGTGCAGATTAGCTAAAATCCAGATTACTCACCATTTTTACGTTATTGATTATCTTCCGTGATAGTAAGGAATACCGTTAACTTGCTAAATCTGTAGATTTGTTATATTCAGAACGGCATGTCATCAGTTTCGTCCCCCATTAATAAATTGCTAAATATTATGCAGCGTCTGCGTGATCCCGACTCCGGCTGCCCCTGGGATCAGCAACAGACCTTTGAAAGCCTTATTCCCCATACCCTTGAAGAAGCCTACGAAGTGGCGGAGGCGATTGAGAATGGCGCCGTGGACGAGCTTGCCGATGAGCTGGGGGATTTACTGTTTCAGGTAGTGTTCTATGCCCGTATTGCCGAAGAGGATGGCGCTTTTGATTTTGAGCAGGTCTGCCGCAAGATCAACGACAAACTAATTCGTCGTCATCCGCATGTGTTTGCTGGTGAACAGGTCGCCTCGGTAGCCGAGCAGAGTGAAGCCTGGGAACGGCTCAAGGCGCGTGAGCGGAAGCAAAAATCAGCAGCAGAAAAATCTCGGGTGCTGGATGGCGTCAGTCACGCCTTGCCGGCCCTGAGCCGAGCGCTGAAACTACAGAAACGTGCGGCGCGAGTGGGGTTTGACTGGCCGGATATTGAGGGTGTGGTGGCGAAGCTTCGGGAGGAGGTGGCCGAGGTCGAGGCCGAACTGGGGGAACCGGTGGCCGCTGAGCGATTACAGCATGAAATTGGCGATCTGCTGTTTTCAGTGGTGAATCTGGCCCGTCATACCGGCATGGATCCGGAAACGGCCCTGCGTATGGCCAATCGGCGTTTCGAGTCACGTTTTGCGCATGTGGAAGATACGCTGGATGCGCAGGGCGGACTGACGCAGGCCAGCCTGGATGAGATGGAGGCCGCCTGGCTGGAGGCCAAAAATAATGAAAAGAGCACGGAGACAGATAGAAACTGAGCGCACCGAAATGTTGCAAGGCTCACAGGCAGAGTGGATAATTGGGCGCTTTCGGGGCGCAGTCTTGCAGAACAGGCGGCAGGATGCCGATTTCAGGGATGATTTTGGTGCAGCTTAATCCCCGTGTAGTTCATTAATAAGCCATAACCGAGGTTCTCATGGGAAATATCAATACTGCTGCTGATGTGCTGTTTATCTTGCTGGGTGCAATCATGGTGCTGGCCATGCATTCCGGTTTCGCCTTCCTTGAAGTGGGAACCGTGCGCAAGAAGAACCAGGTCAATGCCCTGGTCAAGATCATCAGCGATTTCGCCGTCTCCACCATCGCCTATTTCTTCATCGGTTACTGGGCGGCCTATGGATTGGGCTTTTTTGAAAGCGCCCAGATACTGAGTGAAAAAAGCGGTTATGAACTGGTTAAATTCTTTTTCCTGCTGACCTTCGCCGCTGCCATTCCCGCTATTATTTCCGGGGGAATTGCGGAACGGGCAAGTTTTCTGCCGCAGTTGATGGCCTCCTTTATTATTGTAGCGCTGGTCTATCCCTTTTTTGAAGGCATCATCTGGAACGGTAATTTCGGGATCCAGAGCTGGATCGGCGAAACCTTCGGCGCTGAATTCCATGATTTTGCCGGTTCGGTGGTAGTGCACGCCATGGGCGGCTGGATTGCGCTGGGCGCCGTTGTGCTGCTGGGACATCGTCACGGCCGCTATAACAGTGAAGGCGAGATTGTCGCGGCGCATCCGCCTTCAAGTATTCCCTTTCTGGCGCTGGGCGCCTGGGTGCTGACCGTGGGCTGGTTCGGCTTCAACGTAATGTCGGCGCAGACGCTGGATGCGGTCAGCGGGCTGGTGGCGGTCAATTCCCTGATGGCCATGGTTGGCGGCATCCTGATGGCCTTGCTGGTTGGGCGTAACGATCCCGGCTTTGTCCATAACGGCCCGTTGGCGGGACTGGTAGCAGTGTGCGCCGGCTCCGACATTATGCATCCACTCGGTGCGCTGATCACCGGCGGGGTGGCCGGCACCCTGTTTGTCTGGACCTTTACCCTCTGTCAGAACAAATGGAAAGTGGATGACGTACTTGGTGTCTGGCCTCTGCACGGACTCTGCGGCGCCTGGGGCGGGATCGCCGCTGGTATTTTCGGCGCCACAGCCCTGGGTGGGCTCGGCGGCGTGACCTTCATGGGGCAGCTGGCCGGCACCCTGATCGGGGTGGCGGTTGCGCTGAGCGGCGGTTTTATAATCTACGGCGTGCTCAAATCAACCATGGGCATTCGCCTATCACAGGAAGAAGAATATAAAGGCGCGGATCTGAGCATCCACAGGATTGCATCTGAATCCGTGGTTGACTAGGTGCAGTATGGTGCAGGTGTATAGTTGAAAGCGGTTAATAAACGCAGAGGACGCGAAGGCGCAGAGATTATTATTTATGGTGAAAGTTAAGATGCAGGCATCGGAGGTAGCCCCCATAAACCAGGAAGAATCGGTCTGTTTAATAAAACCCCGCCGCAAGCGGGTGGGGTACTAATTGTAGGTTGGGCTGAGTGAAACGAAGCCCAACAGAGCCTCATTCGATATTCTGTTGGGCTTCATTTTATTCAGCCCAACCTACTGTTTCGCAGCAAGCAGCGGGGAATTAAACCCTCAGAGCTGAGGGATCCCCACGAATTTATATCTAAAACCATGCCGGAATGACGGTGAGTGTTAAATTTTGCGTTAACATATTGATTTTGATCAACATTTTGTGGAGATAACTCAGCCCTCAGAGATTAAAACTCTGCGCCTTTGCACCGTGAGAACCTTGCTTCGCAAGTTTCATTCGGTACTTCCTACGCTTCGCTCCGGTCGCGTCCTCTGCGTTATTTTCAATTCAGTTTGATATGAAAACCTATTTCACATCAAAACCATAAATCAGCATTTTTGACATCAACTGCGGCGCATCGAGGTAGGGCACGGTGTTGTTCTCTCGAATAATTTTGCGGCCCTCCCTGGATGAAGCAAACTTGATAAACTCCGTTGCCTGTTTGGACGGGTGTGGGCTGGTAACCAGATAGAGTGGTCGGTAGAGGCCATAGCTGCCATTTTTGACGTTTTCATAAGTTGGTGACTTGCCATCGAACTTGAGTATCTTGACCTTGCGTTTGCGTGCGCTGCTAATACCGGTAATGCCCATGGCATCGGGATCCTTCTGGCAGGCTTTTTCCAGTGGCCCGGATGACCTGACCACGTGTGAGCTTTTGAATTCCATGCCGCTGTCCTTGAAAATATACTGGCGAATGGCATAGCCCACACCGGATATTTTTCCTCGGCGAATATAAAGCTTTATTTCTGCATCCCGCCCGCCAACCTGTTTCCAGTTCGTGATCCTGCCGGTGTAGATAGCCTTGATCTGCTGCATGCTTAGATTGTTCACCGGATTGGACGGATGGGCGATGATGGCCAGTGCATCCCAGGCCACCGGATGCAGGCTGGCATAGAGTTCAGATTTCTTCGAGGCGGGCAGGCTCATGCGACAGGAGCCGCCAAAGTCTACTTTGCCGTCAACGGTGTCGCGAATACCCCGGGTGGCGCCGCCGCCTTGCAGTTTGATCTTCACGCCGGTTTTCTTCGTGTAGGCGCTAGCCAGTTCTTTCATAAATGCTTTTTTGGTAATACCGCAGCCGGCCCAGAGCAGGGAGCCATCTTTTTTCTGTGCAAGGGGGCTGATGATAAAACTGAAGAACAGGATAAAAATAAGGCTGAAACTGCGAACATTCATGTAATGACCTGCAACTTGTATAGTGGTTTACTATATATCGGATAAAATTGTGGATAGCTTTAGTGTTGCTACCAAGACTGCAGATATGTAGTTTTTATTCCCAATGAATCGTAGTATAGCTGATTATGTCGTTGTATTATGACGGTAAGGTGATGATTTTATTTGGATAAAAGATATTTTCACTATCTTCTTGAGAGAAAAGGGATGAATATAATAATAATTCGGATCATGCTGCTGTCTGTCCTGCTTGGGCTGCTGAATGCCTGCACAATGGGTCAGATTACGGTGCGGGCGTCCATGCCCATGATCGAGGGCGGCATCGTCGCCATGAACCGGGAAACGGATCTGAAGCTGGCCAAAGCCGCGATCCCGGCCAACATGGGCATGCTGGAAGGCATGCTGGTCAAAGATCCTGAAAATCAGGTGTTACATGAATTCGCCGCCCAGGGCTATTACGGTTATAGCTACGGCTTTGTCGAAGATCAGGATCGCAAACGCGCTTCAAAGCTTTACTACCGCGGCTTCAGGCACGGCAAGGCGGCGCTGGCTGAGTATGATCTGAATGAGGCGCAACTCGAAGGTCGGCTGGATGCGCTGCAGGCGGCGGTGAATCGACTGGACGAGGATGCGGTGCCGGCGTTGTTCTGGACCGCTTCCAACTGGGCCAGATGGATTGACATGAATCGCGACAGCGCCCGTAGTCTGGCGCAAATGCCCAGAGCCGAGATGCTGATGCGGCGGGTGCTGGAGCTGGACGAAAATTATTTTCTCAGCGGTGCACACCTGTTCTTTGGCGTCTATTACGGCAGCCGTTCACCCATGATGGGCGGCGACTTTGCTCGCTCGGAAAAACATTTCAATCTTGCGCGTAAAAATACGGGCAACAAAGTATTGCTGGCCGATCTGCTGCAGGCGCAATATCTGGAACGCCAGCGTTTTGATCGCGCGGCCTTTCATAAACACCTGCAACAGGTCGTCGATGCGCCTGCTGATTTATATCCGGCGCAGGCGCTGATTAATGCGATTGCAAAACAAAAAGCCGTGGAATTACTGAACAGGGAAGACGAATGGTTTTAATCTCTGAGGGTTTAATTCCGCGCCGCTTGCAACGAAGCACTGTTGTAGGTGCGGCTTTCACCCTGCGGGCACTGCGAGCCGCACATGTTCGCCTGAAGGCGAACCTACAGGCAATATTTCGTAGTTGCCTGCTGGTTTTATTGTTATCCCTGTCGTTCAACAGCACAGCCAAAGATAGCTGGGTCTTCAAGTTCGCCACCCTGATCCCGGCAGATACCGCCTGGATGAAAGAAGTGGATCGCTGGGCGGCGGAAGTCGAAAAAGAAAGTCATGGGCGTCTGAAATTCAAAATTTACCCCGGCGGCATCATGGGCGATGAACCGGATGTGCTGCGCAAGATCCGCAGTCGCCAGTTGCAGGGTGCGTTTTTTACCGGCTATGGCATCGGTCGTATCTATTCCCCGGCGCGGGTGCTGGAGATGCCCTTCCTGTTCAAGGATACCGATGAGTCCGATTATGTGCGCGATCGGCTGATGCCGGAAATCGAGCAGGGTTTCAGAGAGCATGGCTTTGAACTACTGGGCTGGCCGGAACTGGGCTTTATTCACTTCTTTTCCAAATATCCCATCCACTCCCTGGCGGAACTGAAAACCCGGCGCATCTGGCTATGGCAGGGCGATCCGCTGGGTGAGGCGTTTGTCGAAGTCGCGGGCGTAGCGCCGATTCCCCTGTCGATCATGGATGTCTATATGCAGCTGTCGGCCAAACATGGCAGCATCGATACGGTTTACAATTCGCCTTTCGGCGCGCTGGCCCTGCAGTGGTACACCAAACTGAAATACGCCACCAATATTCCGATGACCAATGCTATCGGCAGCCTGGTGGTAAGCCGGCGTTTTTTTGATCGCCTGCCCGCTGATCTGCAGGCGCTGCTGAAACGTACCGGCAGGATCACCGGTCAGCATATCAACGAGATCGCGCGTCGCGACAACCAGGAAAGTATCGAGCTGCTGAAACAAAGCGGGATTGAATTCATGTGGGACTGGAATGAAGCAGAATTCAATGAGCTGCTGTCGTTACGCGATCAGGCGGCAAAGATTCTGGCGGACTCCGGTTATATTCCGCACGAATATTTTGAACGCACGCGCAAAATGCTGGAAGCCTTCCGCGCCAGGAAGGTGGCTGGCGGTAAGCCCTGATGTTGTACAAACTCAAGCGGGCGCTAGTGCTGCTTGAAACCGTGGTCGCGTCAACCAGCCTGTTGCTGTTGTTGTTGCTGACGCTGACTCAGATTATCGCACGCAACGTCTTTGAAACCGGCTTTCCCCTGCTGGAAGTGATTTCCCGTCACCTGGTTCTGTTTGTAATCTTTTTCGGCGCCGGTCTGGTCACGGAACAGGGTCGGCATATCAAGATCGACGTTCTGGCCAGCGTGCTTTCCTCCCGCCTGCGGAAAATGTTGCTGCGCCCGTTAACTGCGCTAAGTGCTTTGCTGTGTACGGCGCTGGCCTGGTATGCCGGTCGCTTCTGGCTGGGTGAATGGGAGTATGCGCCGGTCAATGAGCGCTGGGCGGCGCTGCTGGCCGCTGTCATCCCCGTGGGGTTTGCGGTGCTGGCCCTGCACTTTTTTCTCCTGAGTCTGCTGGGGCCGGAACAACAGGCGGGAGCAGAAACAGAAGATGAAGTAAAAAGCATATGACATTCCTTGTCATTGGTCTTCTGGTGTTACTGGCGCTGCTTGGTCTGCCCCTGTTTGCGGTGCTGGGCGCCGGTGGCATTGTTGCCAGCATCAACGCAGATCTGGATCCGGAGATCCTGATCATCGAACTCTACCGTCTGGCGACTCAGCCTAATCTGATTGCGATTCCCCTGTTTACCTTTGCCGGTATGATCATGGCGGCCGGTGGCAGTCCACAGCGGCTGGTCAAATTATTCAACGCCCTGTTCGGCTGGATGCCCGGCGGCCTTGCGGTGGTGACCATTATTTCCTGCGCTTTTTTCACCGCTTTTTCCGGCGCCTCCGGCGTGACTATCATTGCCCTGGGCGGCCTGTTATACCCGATGCTGAAACAGGCCCGGTATCAGGAGCGTTTCAGTCTCGGTCTGCTGACTTCTTCGGGATCGCTGGGGCTGCTGTTCCCTCCCAGCATCGCTATTCTGCTGTACGGGATTGTCTCCGGCGTCAACATTGATGATCTGTTTCTGGCGGGGATTGTGCCCGGCCTGCTGCTGTTGCTGATCCTGTCTGTGTATAGCCTGGGGGTGGCAAAAAAAGGGGCGGTGCCAAAGCATACGTTTTCCTTCTCCGATATGCTCACGGTAGTGCGCGGCAGCCTCTGGGATGTCATGTTGCCGCTGGTCATTATCACCGGCATCTTCGGCGGTTTTGTCACGGTAACCGAGGCGGCCGCTCTGACTGCGGCCTACGCCCTGTTCGTCGAGATCGTGGTTTACAAAGCGCTGAATCTGTCCCGCGATCTGCCCCGGGTACTGCGGGATTCCGCCGCCCTGGTGGGCAGTATTCTGATTATCCTGGGCGTGGCCATGGGCCTGACCAATTTATTGATCGACTCTCAGTTACCCATGCGATTGCTGGCGCTGATGGAACAGCACATCAGCAGCCAGTTGCAGTTTCTGCTGCTGCTCAACCTGTTTTTGCTGATAGTCGGTGCGATGATGGATATTTTCTCCGCCATCGTGGTGGTGGTGCCCCTGATTTTGCCGCTGGCGGCGCGCTATCAGGTCGATCCCGTGCATCTGGGGATCATTTTCCTCGCCAATCTGGAAATCGGCTACCTGACCCCACCGGTGGGCATCAATCTGTTCATTGCCTCCCAGCGTTTTGGCAAATCCATTCTCACCCTGTTTCATTCGTCCCTGCCGTTCCTGCTGCTGATGCTTATCTGGCTGCTATTGCTGACCTACGTGCCCGCGCTGACCCTGTGGTGGCAGTGAGGCGTTGTTGCCCGGAAACTGGATAATTTTCAGGCAGGATGCTAAATTGCCCGTCCATTTTTTTCAGATCCTGTAGACGTATGCCCGGGAAACTCCACATTCGCACGTTCGGTTGCCAGATGAACGAATACGACACCGCCAAAATGGCCGAGGTGTTGCGGGCGTCGCATGGCCTGGAATTGACCAACGATCCCGAGCAGGCCGACGTATTATTGCTAAACACCTGTTCGGTAAGGGAAAAAGCGCAGGAAAAAGTGTTTTCCCAGCTCGGCATGTGGCGTGAGATGAAACTTGCGCGGCCGGAGCTGGTGATCGGCGTGGGCGGCTGCGTCGCCAGTCAGGAAGGCGAGGCAATTCTTAAACGCGCGCCCTATGTGGATCTGGTCTTTGGTCCGCAGACCCTGCATCGTCTGCCACAGATGCTGGATGACGCACGCAGCCGTAAGCAATCGGTGGTGGATATTTCTTTCCCGGAAATCGAGAAATTCGACCATTTGCCCATACCGCGCAGCGAAGGCGTGAGCGCCTTTGTTTCCATAATGGAAGGCTGCAGCAAGTACTGCACGTTCTGCGTGGTGCCCTATACCCGCGGCGAGGAATTTTCCCGTCCCTTCGATGACATTATTACCGAGGTAGCGCAGCTGGCCGAGCAGGGCGTGCGCGAAGTGACCCTGCTGGGGCAGAACGTCAACGCCTACCGGGGGCGAACGCATGAGGGCGACGAGGCCGATCTGGCGCTGTTGATCCATTTCGTTGCCGCGATCGATGGCATCGAGCGTATTCGTTACACCACCTCGCATCCAACAGAGATGAGTGACAGCCTGATTCGCGCTTATGCCGAGATACCGGAACTGGTCAGCCACCTGCATTTGCCGGTGCAAAGCGGTTCGGATCGCATTCTGGCGCAGATGAAGCGCAAACACATGGTGCTGGAATACCGTAATATTATTCGCAAGTTGCGGGAAGTGCGTCCGGGTATCAGCCTGTCTTCCGATTTTATCGTTGGCTTCCCCGGTGAAACCGAGGCCGATTTCGAGGCGACCATGAACCTGATCGCCGATATTGGTTTCGATCATTCCTACAGTTTTATTTACAGTCCACGGCCCGGCACCCCGGCCGCGTCCCTGGCCGATGATGTGCCGATGGAAGTAAAAAAGGAACGTCTGGCGCGTCTGCAGCAGCGTATCAGCGAACAGGCAGCGGCAATCAGCAACGCCATGATTGGAACGGTACAGAATGTGCTAGTTACCCGGCCCTCGAAAAAGGACCCGCAACAGCTCAGTGGGCGCACCGAGAACAATCGTGTGGTAAACTTTACCGGTAAGGCTTCTCTGATAGGGCAATTTGTCAACGTGAACATTACTGAAGCACTTCCCAATTCCCTGCGCGGCGAAATCGTCGAGCACGATGTCCGTTGCGCCTGATCGCTATTTTGCATTCCTGTTTTGAATACCAGCGCCACTTCCCTCGATATCGTTCTCGAACCGGCTGATAACCAGCGGCTGGCCAATCTCTGTGGCCAGTTCGATGAACACCTGCGCCAGATCGAAACCCGGCTTGGGGTCGAGGTCAATAATCGCGGCAACCACTTCCGCGTAATTGGCGAGAATCGTTCGGTACACAAGGCGGAAGAAGTGCTGCGCGATCTGTATTCAGATACGGCGACGGAAATCCTCGATCCGGCCCAGGTCAATCTGTGTTTACAGGATGCCGGCGTGGATGCGCTGGTGGCCGATATTACGCCCAAAGATGAAGTCATCATCCGTACTCTGCGCGGCAATGTGCGCGGTCGCGGGCTGACCCAGCAGCAGTATCTGCGTCATATCAAGGAGCATGATGTTAACTTTGGCATCGGCCCGGCGGGGACCGGCAAGACCTATCTGGCGGTGGCCAGCGCCGTCGATGCGCTGGAGCGGGAACAGGTGCGGCGCATTATTCTCACCCGGCCTGCAGTCGAGTCCGGCGAGCGGCTGGGCTTTTTACCCGGTGACATTGCGCAGAAAATTGATCCCTACCTGCGCCCGCTCTACGATGCCCTGTATGAAATGATGGGCTTTGAACCGGTGGCCAAGCTGATCGAGCGCAACGTGATCGAAGTGGCGCCGCTGGCCTACATGCGCGGCCGTACGCTGAATGAATCGTTTATTATTCTCGACGAAGCGCAGAATACCAGTGTCGAGCAGATGAAAATGTTCCTCACTCGTATCGGTTTTGGTTCGACCGTGGTGGTTACCGGTGATGTAACCCAGGTGGATCTGCCGCGCGGCCAGCAGTCAGGCCTGCGTCATGTGGTGGATGTGCTGGCTGATGTGGATGGCATTAGTTTCAGTTTCTTCAAGCCTCAGGATGTGGTGCGTCACAAGATCGTCCAGCGCATCGTCAAGGCGTACGATAAAAGTGAAGAACGGGAAAAACAGGACGGCGTGTGAACGCGCATGTCGAAGTGCAGCGCGCACTGGATGCCGGGCCGAGCGAGGCGGATATTCAGCATTGGGTCGAAGTCGCGTTGCAACATGAAAAGCGGGACAATACGGAACTGACCGTGCGCATCGTTGATGAAGCCGAAAGCGCGGCGCTCAACAGCCAGTACCGGGGTAAGGACTATCCGACCAATGTGCTTTCCTTTACCTATGATATTCCCGCCGAGGTTGAAATGAATCTGCTGGGCGATCTGGTGATCTGCGCGCCCGTGGTTCAGCGTGAAGCGCGGGAACAGGGCAAGGCGGAGCAGGTGCACTGGGCGCATATGATTATCCACGGCGTATTGCACCTGCTCGGTTTTGAACATCTCAACGATAGCGATGCGCAAAACATGGAACAGCATGAGATCGCGATTCTGGCGGAACTGGGATTTCCCAATCCGTATTTATTATGACAGGCAGAAGGATAAAAACGAAACAACAATGAGTGAAGACGACAGTAGTCACAGAAAACAGGGACTGGTTCAGCGATGGTTGCAACAGCTGGGCAATTGGTTGCAGGGCGAAATGCAGACGCGCGAGCAGTTACAGGAAGTACTGCGTGAAGCGCAAAAGAAGAACCTGATTGATGCCGATGGCCTGGCCATGATCGAAGGCGTGATGCAGGTATCGGAAATGCCGGTGCGTGAAGTTATGGTGCCGCGTTCGCAGATGAAAGTGATCGAAAGAGATGCGGATGCGCGTGAGTTGCTGGAAACAGTTATCGATTCCGCCCACTCCCGTTTCCCGGTGGTCGGCGAGAGTAAGGATGAAGTTATCGGTATTCTGCTGGCCAAGGATCTTTTGCCGCAACTGGCCCAGTGTAATGATGAACTGCATTTTAATATCCGTGATTTGCTGCGTCCCGCAGTCATTATTCCGGAAAGTAAACGCCTGAATGTCCTGCTCAAGGAATTTCGCGCCAGCCGCAACCACATGGCTATCGTGGTGGACGAATACGGCGGTGTCGCCGGACTGGTGACGATTGAAGATGTGCTGGAACAGATCGTCGGTGAAATTGAGGATGAACATGATGTCGAGGAAGACAGTTATATTTATGAACATCCGAACATGATCACGGTGAAAGCCATCACCCCGATAGAAACCTTCAACGAATATTTTCATACGAATTACAGCGACGAAGAGTTTGACACCATCGGCGGGCTGGTGACCAGAACCCTGGGGCATCTGCCCAAACGGGGCGAACAGTTGCAGATGGACGGCATTCATTTTCGCGTGCTGGGTGCAAGCAGCCGCCGGGTGCACCTGCTCGAAGTTATCAAGACGGATGAAAAGAAAACCGCTGAGGCGCCGGCCGAAGCGCAGGCCTGATAAAAAATGCACTTCCTTCGGTCGCCCACGCATGTAAACTTTACCAGAGAATTTCTGATTAATTACGATATTGTCATTCCGGCGAATGCCGGAATCCAGTAAGTACTTGATGCGTAACACATGGATTCCGGATCTCCGCTTTGCTGCGTCCGGAATGACGAATTAATTAGAGCTTCATTAGTATTTATAATCTGGACACCCTTTTGGAATTTTTACACGACAGGTTAAACAAATCCTATCTATTCATCGCCCTGCTGGCCGGGATGGCGCTGCCTTTTGCCTTTGCGCCCTTTTCATTTTTCCCGTTGGCGGTGATTTCACCGGCGGTACTTTTCTATTTGTACCTGAACCTTTCTGCAGGCCGCGCCGCGCTGGCGGGTTTTGTTTTCGGCCTGGGGTTTTTCGGCGTCGGTGTGTCATGGGTGTATGTCGCCTTTCACGACTTCGGTAATACACCGGTTTCTGTTTCCGCGCTGATGACCGCGATCTTTGTTTCCGTACTTGCGCTACTGCCCGCGCTGCAATCTTTTTTTAGTGTCTATTTTCTTCAAAAAATCCGCGCATCTGTATTTGTACAGGCGGAGGCGGAAAAACGGGCGCTGTTGTTATTGTTCCCGGCGTTATGGGGACTGTCGGAATGGCTGCGTGGCTGGCTGTTTACCGGTTTCCCCTGGCTCAACCTCGGCTATAGTCAGAGCGACAGTCCGCTGGCAGGTTATGCGCCACTGTCTGGCGTGTATGCGCTGTCGCTGTTGCTGGTGATGTGCTCTGGTTTACTGCTGTGGCTGTTGCGCAACCAACATCAGTGGAAAGCTGTGCTGGCTGCTTTACTGTTGATATGGCTCAGCGGTTTTCTGCTGAGCAAATATCACTGGACAGAAGTATCAGGCAGGCCGATTACGGTCAGTCTGGTGCAGGGCAATCTGCCACAGATTACCAAATGGGATCCGGTGATGGTGCAGGCCCGGCTGGATACCTATGCACGCTTAAGTCGTGAACACTGGGACAGTGATCTTATCGTCTGGCCGGAAAATGCCATGACGACTTTTTATAATGATCTGCTTGAAAATTATTTTACGCCACTGTGGCAGGAAGCGAGGGCGCATAATACGGATCTGATTATCGGTGCGCCTGTGATGGATGAGGATGGAGTGCGTTATTACAGTAGTATGATCAGTCTTGGCGATGAGTCGATTATTTATAACAAGCGTCATCTGGTGCCCTTTGGTGAATTCATTCCCCTGCAGGATTTGCTGCGCGGCGTGATTGGTTTTTTTGACCTGCCCATGTCCAGCTTTAGTCGTGGAAACAAACAGCAGCCGCCCCTGCGCGCGGCCGGCCAGTTACTGGCGCCGTCGATCTGTTATGAAGATGCCTTCGGTGAAGAACTGATCGATTTTCTGCCGCGGGCAACCCTGCTGGTCAACGGCAGCAACAATGCATGGTATGGCGACTCTTTTGCGCCACACCAGCATTTACAGATTTCACGTATGCGCAGCCTGGAAACCGGACGCGATCTGTTGCGTGCAACCACAAATGGAATTTCCGCTCTCGTTGATGATAAGGGGCGCATCATTAAACGCTCACCACAATTTGAAACCGTAGTCATTACCGCACAGGTGCAACCACGCACTGGCGCCACCCCCTACGTCCGCTTTGGTAATGTACCGGTATTAATTGTATTGGCTATGATGTTGTTTGCGGCAGGTTTTGTAAGAAAACGTTCATAGAGTGGGCAAAAATAATCGTAGCCTGGGTAGAGTGAAGCGAAACCCGGGAACAACGGTTAGAAAAAATTGAACTCACTCTAAAATACCCGAGAAAAAAACTATTGCATGTATATCTTTCGTTGTAGTTTTGTTTCTCTGCCGGTCTTTTGCAATCTGCAAACTATAATTCTCTGGTAATCAGCCTCATTGTTTTAGTAGAATGCTAATGCTACGGACAGTTGGCAGAATGACAGGGAATGTTATAGTCGTCTTTTTTTCCCCTTTTCCCTCTCCTGATTTTCTGTAGTGTAAATGCAGAAGCTGTTGTGCGCCTGGCTGCCAGGTGATTTTAATTACGCTATCTGCAAATAATAATTAATAACAATATATAAAGCGCATAAGCTTTTGGGGGGTGTTGATGAACAGGAAATTGTGGTTCTTGGAGCAAGCGGATGTACTCAATCAACAGGCAGGAAAACACCTGGCGGTGTTGTCGCTGTCTGTATTGCTGGCGGCATGTGGCGGTGGTTCGGAAGGAGATGATGCCGGCCTTGCTGCGCGCCTGAATCCGGATGGTTCACCGGCGACATCACCATTACCATCATCAGGTGGAGGTACTGCGTCACCCTCAGGCGGCGGTGCAACGACGAATCCTGGTCTTACTATTAATATCAATGCGCCTGCGCAGATGACGTTTGGTTCACCCATCACCATTAATGCATCGGTAAGTAACGCCCAGGGTAATGTTTCCTATGCCCTGGCCGGCGCACCGGAAGGTATGGTAATTAACAGTGACAGCGGAGTGATAAACTGGACGCCATCCGGTCTTAATTTTGGCAAGGACACGGTGTTCAATTATCGTCTCAGCGCAACGGATGATACAGGCACTAATACTGCGACAGGCAGTGTTACGCTAACGGACAGTAGTCGCCAGCCCCTGGTTCGAAGCAGTGCACGCATACCAACAAAACAAAATGCCATTCGCATTAGCGATTTCAACGGTGATGGTGATAATGAAGTGCTGGTAACCGATAACGTGTCCCTGATTTATACCCTGAAATGGGATGACAGCCTGAACGGTGGTCAGGGTGATTTTTATCAGGAATGGGTTTATCCCTATAGTCTGGGAAATCAGGCTAATATTGATGCCATTGATGCAGCCGATGTCAATGCGGATGGCCGGCTGGATATTATCGTCCTCAATGGCAACACAGTGAGCGTGATCGATGGCGTTTCACGCGCACTGGCTTATTCTTATGAAATTGCTGATGCAGTGAGCGGCTATGCAGTATTTGCCCGCAACATCGATACGGATGCCGCAATTGAAATTGTGACCCTGGTGTCCAAAGGAACCGCGCAGGAACAGCTGAATGTTTTTACTCTCCCAACTGGCGGCCGTACACTGAGCAATGACTGGACCAGCGCTGTTGAGAATTACGGCACGGCCATGCTGATCGCTGATGTGGATTTTGCTGATAACCGGCCGGAGATTGTGACCTCGGCAGCCTATGTTTTCGATGGCGTGAGTTTGCAGGATGACTGGACAGCAGCGAAACCCTTTTATGGTTTTGGGGATCAGATTGTCGCGGCTGATCTGGATGGTGATGGCGTCAATGAAATCGTTGGCCTGTTTTCCGAGTCAGGAATCGGAGAAGTCGAAGTATTCAGTCCCCATGATCAGTCAGGATTGTTTGGCGATCTTCCTTTAATTCGCGATCCTGAAACAACGCGTTGTGCAATTGCCGCCATGGACTGGGACAATAATGGTACTGATGAAATATTTTTAGGCGAATGCGTGAATGGCGGATCTTCAGGAGGTGAGATTCTTGATGTGTATAGCACTGTTAATCGAGCGTCTTTTTCCGGGGCCAGTCTGTATCGTCGGGCGGGTAGTTCTTTCAATGATGAGCGGCTGCACGGTGGCTTTATCAGTTTAATCGTGGGCGATGTTGATTCTGATGGGGATATGGAGGTTGTCTGGGCTAACAAAGTTGTTTCTGATAAGTACAAGACGATTACCGTAATGGATCTTCCTGCCAGCCTTACGGCCTCACAAATGGTGATTAACAGACAGAATACATCGCTGGCTTTATTTGATACGGCGTTTACGGGGGCCGTGGATTTCCTTTATGCTCCCGGGACTCGTTATGCGACCTTTCTCTCAAATACTGAGCCTGCAGAAACAGATTTCGATTCTGATCCCACTTTTGGTCTGACTTCCCGTTTTGCATTTATCGATTACACTACCGGCCGGGTTGAGATGTCTTCTCGAATTTCAATGACAAATTCAGTTATCGTCGGGCAAAAGGTGATGGCGGCCGATATAAGTGGTGTCGGCTATGACCAGCTTGTATTGAGCAGTGCTTATATCAGTGATAGTCGCGAATTTACTTCTTATCAGGTGGTTGACTATGCGGGGAATCTGACGCCCGCTGTCGAGTCTGCTCATGGCGGCTGGATTCCTCAATATAATGATCCTGTCAATGGTGTAGAAGGAAACCTGGCTGCGGTTTTTGATCTGGCTAATCTGGATAATGACAATGATCTCGAACTTGTAGGTTTTGTTGAGAATAATTTATTTTCCTACGAGCTGGCCAGGGTAAGTCAGAAGTGGCAAAGCACGCGCACTGATGGCAAGGGTCTTGATCTTGCAATCGATGATCTGGATGCTGACAATCTAAATGAGGTAATTCATTTAACTGATACTGGTTTATATATCCGCAAACGCGATCAACAACATCAGGGAAGCCTCTTTTACGATACAATTTTCCTGTTCAACAACCTGTTTCAGGGTGTTTCACTGACGGCCATGCAGGTTGTGGATATCAACGCAGATGGACAAAAGGAAATTGTAGTCAGTGCAAAGACGGCCACAGGCGGCAGCCTTTATCTGCTGGATAATCGCGCAAATGTTCTGGCCGAAATTAGCGTTGAGGGTGAAGTCACGGATTTCCAGAAGGGACAGACCAGTAATTCTATTCTGGCGGCATGGAAGAAGGGCGGAGCGGCTGGCCGAATCGATACAGCCTATATCAGTGAGTTTGTTATCAGCAGTGATATGCAGAGCGTGACTGAAATTATGCGTTCACCGGCGCTGCTGGGCGCAGTCAGCCCGCATAGTATGAACTACAGCGCCGGTGGTGATCGTTTGCTGGTAGGCACCCGATTCGGTATGTATATCACGCGCTGATTTATTAGTGCGGCCGCAAGGCGGCAGCGTTAGCTGGAAAATGATCATGATTTTTGTTGTTACAAAATCGCGAAAACTTCGTCAGCAGCGGTGATGCAAGCGTTAAACAAGAAACACGCTGGCGAGGCCAAGGAAGGCGAAAAAGCCCATCACATCAGTAATGGTAGTGAGCACAACCGAACCGGCCAGGGCCGGGTCGATGCCGACGCGGCGCAACAGCAATGGCACCATGGCGCCGGCGATGGCCGCGACAATCAGGTTAATCACAATGGCGACGGCAATCAGCAGGCTCAGGTTCAGGCTGTTGAACCAGACACCTGCAATACCGGCGAGGACGATGGCCCAGATAAGACCATTCCAGACCCCGACCCAGAGTTCCTTGGTAAACAGTCGCCGAGCGTTACTGGCGCTGATCTGTCCCAGCGCAATCCCGCGAATGATCAGGGTCAGGGTCTGGGTACCGGCGATTCCGCCCATGCTGGCGACGATGGGCATAAGGATAGCCAGAGCGACAAACTGCTGAATGGTGCTCTGGAACAGGCCGATCACCCAGGAGGCCAGCAGGGCGGTGAGCAGGTTGACGCCAAGCCAGACTGAACGGTGCCTGGCGCTGGTGATAACCGGGGCGAACATATCCGTTTCCTCATCCAGACCGGCCATGCTCATCAGCGAGTGCTCGGCATCATCACGAATCACATCAACCACGTCATCAATGGTGATACGGCCAAGCAGGATGTTATCCTCGCTGACCACCGGCGCGGTGATTAGATCGCGGTGCTGGAAAAGGTTTGCTACTTCACGTGCCGGCATGTCGGCTGGAATTGCATTCTCGTCATGTTCCATGACTTCATGAACGCTGGCAGCCGGCTCATGGGTGAGCAGGGCGGTCAGCGGCAACAGGCCAAGATACTGGCCATCCCGATCGACCACGAACAGGCTGTCGGTTGAGGGTGGTATTTCTCCGCGGCGGCGCAGGTAGCGCAGCACCACATCCAGAGTAATATCGGCGCGCACGGTCACCGTATCCAGATCCATCAGGCCGCCGGCGGTGTCTTCCGGGTAATACAGCACTGCTTTCAGTCGATCACGATCCTGCTGTTCCATGGACAGGAGCAGTTCCTGGACCACATCCCGGGGCATTTCCGGGAACAGATCGGCCAGATCATCCTCATCCAGCGCCTCGGTCGCGGCCACCAGATCTTCGGAGTCCATTTTATCCATGAAGGCGGCGCGCACGTTGTCGTTAAGGTGCAGCAGCACCTCACCTTCAGCTTCGATCGGGGTATGTGGCCAGATGATCTCACGCTGATCGCTGGGCAGGGATTCAAGCAGATGTGCAATTTCGGCCGGGTGCATGTCCTGCAGAATGGCGTCAACCCTGTCCATCTGCTGCTCACGCAGCGCTTCGGTAACCTGCTGCAGATAATCCCGATTTTCTTCTTTTGTTGATGTGGCGACCATTATTTCACTCCGCTGTGTGCGCAAAGTGTAACAGGGGCGGAATGGAATTGGGAGAAAAAGGCTTATCTTTTAGCAAGATAGAGCTAATCTTTCGGACTTCAGAAAAAGGGGTTCCGGGATATGGGCAGCTTTTCTGATTTGAAACAGCGTTAGTGCAACAACAGATAGAGCAGCATCAGGTTGCCGATCAGCAGAATCAGACTGATTCCCTGCCATACTCGCAGGGGGTTGCGTTTGATCAGTGGCACGTAATCCTGACTGACCAGGCTGGAGTCAGGCTGACTCAGGGCATGGGTGAATTCAGACAATATGCTGAAGCGGTGTTCAGGCTTAATATGCACGGCTTTCTCAAGCGCCTTGTCTACCCAGGCCGGTACTTCCGGGTTAAATTGCTTGACCGAACGGTAATTAACGCGGCGAAGATTGCGGGCAGAGAGTTCCTTGCCATAGGGCAGTTTCCCGCTCAGTAGTTCATAAGCGATCACGCCGAGTGAAAATATATCCGAACGGTTGCTGGCCTGTTCGCCGGTATGGTATTCCGGTGCGGTATAATTGATCGTGCCGAGGAGATTATTGGTTTCCAGTGGCGTGCTAATTTCTTCGATCCCGGCGATCTTGGTTGAGCCGAAGTCGATTATCTTCAGAGTGCCGTGTTCATCCACCAGTATATTTTCCGGTTTCAGATCCTGATGGATCATTTCCATGCGATGAAAGGCGCGCAGGCCCTGGGAAATTTGTTCGATAAAATTTCTGACCTTGTTAAGTGAAGGGCGCGGTTCGTCATTCATCCACTGGCGCAGGGTGCGGCCTTCGATGTATTCGCTAATATAATAAAGTGCGGTGCGCCTGCGTTTTATTTCCAGTACTTTCATTACATGAGGGTTATTGATGCGCCGTCCCGCCCATTCCTCATGCAGAAAATGATGAATAAAATCCGGGTCATCTTCATAGTTGACAGATGGCGCCTTGAGGACAACCCGCTGCTCCGTTCCTGTGTCCTGCGCCAGATAGACTTCGGTGCGTTTGTTGGAAAACAGGTGGCGCAGGATTTTATAGCCATCCAGGATCATGCCCGCTTCCAGTGGCGGCGGGAAAGGCAGTTCGATCAGTTTGTCGTAGAACTCATTTTTATTTTCAGTGGGTAATCGTTCAATTCTGAAAATCTGGCAGCTCAGGTTGTCATCGCTTTTGTTATCTACAGCCTGCTGGACTATTGACTCGCAGGCTGTTTGCAGATCATCAGGGTGATTTTTAAGGCAGGCCTTCAGGTTCTGGTCATTGATGAACTCATAGACTCCGTCAGTCAGCATGACAAAGACATCACCGGCCTCCAGCGGCACCGAACGATAGTCAATATCAAGATGCAGTTCAATACCCATGGCGCGGGACAGGTAGGTTTTTCTTTCATTTACGCTGGCTCGGTGATCACGAGTAAGTTGCTCAAACTCATCATCCCGCAGGCGGTAGATACGCGTGTCACCGATATGAAAAATATGGCCGGTATTGGATTTGAGCACCATGGCGGTAAGCGTGGTGACCATACCCTTGTGACTGTTATACCTGCGCTGGCCCTGCCCGTGCAGCCAGTGATTAAGCGCAGAAAGAATTTTCTGCGCCGAGGTTTTTACCGTCCAGCTTTCCGGCGTGCTGAAATAATCAGCCAGGAAACCATTAACGCAGGCCTGGCTGGCTTCCTTGCCGGCATCACTGCCGCTCATGCCATCGGCAATCACCGCAGCAATGCCCTTGGTGTTCAGCAGCGGACCTTCAGGTACATGCACACCGCAGGCATCCTCATTTTGAGGCTTAACACCGGCGATGCTGGCGGAGGCGGATTCGATAGAAAGAGAAGTCGTCATGGAAAAGATATTACACCACAGAGATCACTGAGGTCATAGAAAATATTATTTAAAACACCAGGGCAGGTTGGGCTGAGTGAGACCAGAATCCTGCGAAGCAGGTTCAGGAAATCCATGATGAAGCCCGAAGGGATTCTATGGGAAACGAAGCCCAACATCGAAGCGTGGAGAAACATAGTGGCGTTTTTGTACGGTAGCTAATTCATAAGGCCTTATAATAAACGCAGAGCACGCGGAGGCGCAAAGACGCAGAGAAAAATTAGGGAGGCTCTGATTAATTATTATGATGTCATTCCGGGTCTTCACTATATTACGCTTGGAATGATGAATTAATCAGAACTTCCTAAGTATGTCCTCTCTGCGTCTTTGCGCCTCCGCGTTAAATGACCGAGCTTTTCAGGTAAGGTGGTTATGTTACCTCGATCATCTGCACAGTGCCGTCAGGCAGAACTTCGTGCATGTGGCCTTTGGGTTCTTCCAGTAGCAGGGCGACGGCAGCCAGGGTGACAACGGCGGCGCAGGCGATAACCAGGAAGAAAATTTGCGGCGTAACAAATGACAACACGGTCAGGAACGTTACCGCACCCACATTACCATAGGCGCCGGCCATACCGGCTACCTGCCCGGTGAGACGGCGTTTGACCAGTGGCACCATAGCGAAGACTGCACCTTCCCCGGATTGCACGAAAAAGGAACAGGCCATGCTGGCGATTACCGCCAGCCAGACAGGCCAGTCTGATGTGATGTTGCTCATGGTGAAATAACCCAGTGCCAGTCCGGCGATAAGAATCATCAGGGTTTTTCTACGGCCAAACCTGTCGCTGACGAGTCCACCGCTGGGGCGGGCAACCAGATTCATGAAGGCAAAACCGGAAGCGAGCAGGCCGGCTGTTACCGCCGAAAGTTCAAAGGTGTCCATAAAAAATAATGGCAGCATGGACACCACAGCCAGTTCGGAGCCAAAGGTGACGAGGTAGGCCAGATCCAGTATTGCAACCTGCTTGAACTTGTACTTGTCAATTTCGGGGACTTCCTCGAAAAAGACATGTTTATTGATTTGATAAATACGGATGGTCTGGAATATGTAAATACCAATCAGCACTGCATAGATCATATTTGTTACATTGACAGACAGTATCCTGAGATTGGCCGGGCCAAGTTTCCAGGTCAGGACGGCAAGCGCTGCATACATGGGAATGTTCATCAGCAGGTAAAGAAAGAAATCGCCCTTGCTGGTGACTTCCATACCGCCTGATTTTTTCGGCTTAAAATAGGTTGAGCCTTTCGGCGTGTCCGTTACCGAGAAAAAATAAACAACAGAATACACCAGCGCCAGTACGCCGGTGGTGGCGAGGGCGTAGCGCCAGCCATCATCACCGCCGTAGAACAGGGCGATTGCAGGCAAACTCATGGCGGCGGCGGCCGAACCAAAATTGCCCCAGCCGCCATAGATGCCTTCGGCGACGCCAAGCTGTTTGGCCGGGAACCATTCACTGACCATGCGAATGCCAATGACAAAGCCGGCGCCGACAAAGCCCAGCAGAAAACGCATCAGCAACAGTTGCTCATAGTCATCGGCAAAGGCGAAACCGAAACAGAGAAAACTGGAGACAAATAGCAGCAGGGAATACATGCGCCGGGGTCCGAAGTGATCCACCAGCATGCCGACTATGATTCTTGCCGGAATAGTCAGGGTGACATTGATAATAAGCAGGGCTTTGACCTGCTGATCAGTGAGGTCAAAGGCTTCGCGCATGGCGCCGAGCAGCGGAGCATGATTGAACCAGACAAAAAAACTGAGGAAGAAAGCAAACCAGCTCAGGTGCAGGATGCGCGTCCTGCCGCTAAATGAAAGCAGGTTGAGCTTATCGATATTGTCCGCCATTTGCTGTCTCCAGAAGGATAAGTTAAATTTTCTAATTCTTGTCTGCAAAATGCATGCCATATAATAAGTGATTGAAATTAATGGAAATATACAAAACAAGCAGGGAAAAAGCGCACTGAGTTTGTGCAGCTATGAGGAGGATATGCTGGCAGAGCGTTGTCTATACCAGCGTGTGTAGTATATAGGTATAGCGAAATTCGCTCGCATGAACACAAAGCATAAATACTGCTCTACCGTCTAATCCGGCCTGTTAATTATTAATTTATTAGCAAATAGTGATTATCGCTTTCTGAAGAGGCAGTGGCTGACTGATACGCACTAAAAAAGTGCACTTTGAAAGGGCATCCTCTTCATGGTTATGACAGGCGCAAAAATAAACAAAGGAAAACAGTGGGTTATAGCGAAAAATAACCGTTATGGAAAGTTGGTATATGTTTTGCAGTCAGGAAACAATAAATTTATATCGCTGTAAATTGAAATTTCAATGCTGGAGCAAAAGATGAAAGAAAGACTGGTGGTGATCGGAAACGGAATGGCTGGTATCCGCACGATTGAGGAATTGTTGAAAGTGGCGCCGGATGCCTATGACATTACCGTGTTTGGCGCCGAGCCGCATTGCAACTACAACCGTATCATGCTCTCGCCGGTGCTGGCCGGGGAAAAGACCATTGAGGACATTATTCTCAACGATGATCAGTGGTATGCAGATAACAACATTACCCTGCACAAGGGCAAGGCTATTACCCAAATCGACCGTGCCAGGCACAAAGTGGTGGCCGAGGACGGCACTGAGGAAGTCTATGATCGTCTGTTGATTGCGACCGGCTCCAACCCCTTTATTATTCCCGTGCCCGGCCATGATCTCGAAGGTGTGGTTTCCTTCCGCGATATTCACGATGTGGATCTGATGCTGGAAGCCGCGGCCAGACATAAACATGCGGTGGTCATCGGCGGCGGTCTGCTCGGTCTGGAAGCGGCCAACGGCCTGATGGAACAGGGTATGAGTGTTACCGTGGTGCATCTCATGGACAACCTGATGGAACGGCAACTGGATAATGCGGCTGCGGAAATGCTGAAGAGCGCACTGGAAGAGCGTGGCCTGAATTTCCTCATGCAGGCGCAGACCGAAGCGATTGTCGGCAAGGAGCGGGTGGAAAAAATCCGCTTCAAGGATGGTACGAAAATCTATGCTGATCTGGTGGTGATGGCAGTGGGTATTCGTCCCAACATAGAGCTGGCGAAAAACTCCGGCATTCATTGTGAACGCGGCATCGTGGTCAACGATACCCTGCAGACTTTTGATCCACGCGTTTATTCAGTCGGTGAATGCGTACAGCATCGCGGCCTGACCTACGGTCTGGTCGCGCCCCTGTTTGAGATGGCTAAAGTCTGCGCCAACCACCTGGCCCAGTATGGCATCGGTCGTTACGAGGGTTCGGTCACCTCGACCAAGCTGAAAGTGACCGGGATTGATTTATTCTCTGCCGGTGATTTCATTGGCGATGAAAATACCGAAGAGCTGGTATTCCAGGATGCCGCGCGTGGCGTTTATCGCAAGCTGGTGGTGCAGGACAATCGTATCAGGGGTGCGGTGATGTACGGGGACACCCTGGATGGTAGCTGGTATTTCGATCTCATGCGTGATGAAACCGACATCAGGGATATGCGTGAGCATGTTTTATTTGGTCAGGCACACCTGGGTGATTCCGGGCATGGCGGTGATGAAAGTCGGGTTGCCGCCATGTCGGATGATGCGGAAATCTGTGGTTGTAACGGTGTCAGCAAGGGAGACATTGTCAGGGCGATTAACGAAAAGAAACTCTTTACTCTGGATGACGTGCGCGCCCACACCAAGGCGTCGGGCTCCTGTGGTTCCTGTACCGGGCTGGTGGAAGCGCTGCTGGCGCATACCGTCGGTGGCGATCATTCCATCGCGCCGCACCTGAAGCCGGTTTGCGGCTGTACCGATTTATCGCATGATGACCTGCGCAAGGCCATTGTCGAGCAGGAACTGAAATCCATTCCTGCGACCATGCAGGCCTTGAACTGGAAAAAAGACGATGGTTGCCCAAAATGTCGCATGGCGCTGAATTACTATCTGCTCTGTGCCTGGCCGGCTGAGTATGAAGACGCCAGCCAGTCGCGTTTCATCAACGAGCGTGCGCACGCCAATATTCAGAAAGACGGCACCTACTCGGTGATCCCGCGCATGTGGGGTGGCGGCACCACCCCGACGGAGCTTAAAGCCATTGCCGAGGTGGCGGAAAAATATAATGTCAGCACGGTGCATGTCACCGGCGGTCAACGTATCGGACTTTATGGTCTGAAAAAGGAACAGTTGCCGAAGATATGGAAAGATCTGGGCAAGGCCGGTATGGTCTCCGGTCACGCCTATGGCAAGGCCATGCGCACGGTTAAAACCTGTGTTGGCAAGGAATGGTGCCGGTTTGGCACCCAGGATTCCACCCACATGGGCGTGGAACTGGAAAAGTTAACCTGGGCTTCATGGACGCCGCACAAGTTCAAGCTGGCGGTCTCCGGTTGTCCGCGTAACTGCGCCGAGGCGACCATCAAGGACTTTGGTGTAGTTTGTGTGGATTCCGGTTATGAACTGCACATCGGCGGCAACGGCGGGGTCAAGGTGCGCGCCACCGATTACCTCTGCAACGTGAGCACGGAAGAAGAAGTTAAGGAATACTGCGCCGCCTTCATGCAGCTGTATCGTGAACAGGCGCATTATCTTGATCGTACCGCCCCCTGGCTGGAACGCGTAGGCCTGAACTATATCAAGGAGAAAATTCTTGAAGATGACGAAGGCCGCAAGGCGCTGGCCGAACGCTTCCTGCTGGCGCAGAAATATGCCCAGATTGATCCCTGGAAGGAACGGGTCGAAGGTACTGATATGCATGAGTTCGTGGCACTGAAAGAAATCAACGGCTAAACGAGCATAAATGAAAACGCAAAGACGCAAAGACGCGACCGTAGCGAAGTACCGAATGAAGCGCGCGAAGCGAGATTCTCACGGTGCAGAGTGCGTAAAGGAAAACAATATTATTTCTCCGCGTCTCTGCGCCTTTGCGTTCTCTGCGTTTATAAACAAAATACATTTTCATGGTAAATAAATATGACTGATAACTGGATTGAAGTTGGAACAATAAACGATATTCCCCGCCAGGGTGCGCGGGTGGTGCGCGGGAGTGATGGCGATATCGCTGTATTCCGCACCGACAAGGATGAAATCTTTGCCCTGCGTGATCACTGCCCGCACAAGGGTGGGCCGCTGTCACAGGGTATCGTGCATGACAAAAAAGTAACCTGCCCCCTGCATAACTGGAACATCAGCCTGGACACCGGTCTTGCCGTCGCCCCCGATGAAGGTTGCGCGGCGCGTTATCCGATTAAGCTGGAAGGCGAAAAGATTTTTCTTTCGCTGGTGGTGGAATAAGGTCTGAGTAATTAGCTGGATGAGTAAATTTATTGCAGAGAACGCGACCGGAGCGAAGCGTAGGAAGTATCGAATGAAACTTGCGAAGCAAGGTTCTCACGGTGCAAAGGCGCAATGACGCCAAGGTCGCAAAGAAATTCTATATGCTTTGCGTTCTCTGCGTCTTAGCGTCTTTGCGTTAAAATTTGATCTGGAATAGTCATGTTATTTGGTCGTAAAAAGAAAAACCCCATCAAGCTCCCCGACAAGGGCGTAGTCGAGTGGAAGTACACCACCTGCGGTTATTGTTCCACCGGCTGTTCGATTGAAGTCGGGCTTAACGATAAAGGCGAGGCGGTGACGTCGCGTGGCGTTGGTGATGCGGATGTCAACCGCGGCAAGCTGTGCCTGAAGGGAATTTTTGAGCATGAGCTGTTTCGTTCCTCCGGCCGTGGTCGGGTGCCCCTGGTGTGCGAAAAACGTTTCGAAGATTTTCAGGAAGCAAGCTGGGATCAGGCGCTGGATAAAGTTTCCGGGGCGATAAAAACCATTCAGGCTGAACATGGCCGTGATGCCTTTGCGATTGTTTCCACCGGCCAGATTATGACCGAAGAATTTTATACACTCGGTAAACTGGCGCGCGGGGTCATCGGTACGAACAATTATGACGGCAACACCACCCTCTGCATGGCCTCGGCGGTATCCGGTTACAAACGCTCGTTCGGTTCGGATGGCCCGCCCGGCTGCTATGAGGATTTCGAACACACCGACTGTCTGCTGGCGATCGGTTCCAATCTTCCTGAACAACACCCGGTTATTTTCTGGCGTCTGCGCGAGGCGCTGGAAAAACGCAAATTTCCGATCATCGTCATCGATCCCCGCGTCACCATGTTTGCGCAAATGGCGGATATGCATTTGCCGATCAAGCCGGGCACCGACGTGGCGCTGCTCAATAGTCTGGCGCATGTGATCCTGAAAGAAGGACTGGCGGACGAGAATTATATAAAGGCGCATACCAGCGACTTTGAGGCATTCAAAAAACTGGTGGATGAATACGATCCATTCACGGCTTCGCAGATCTGCGGTATTGATGAAGACACCATTCGCAACGTAGCGCGGGTTTATGCAAAGGCAGATGCCGCCATGACTATCTGGACCATGGGCATCAACCAGAGCACCCACGGTTCCGATGGCGTCGCGGGTATTAACAACCTGAATCTGATTACCGGCAACATCGGCAAACCCGGTGGCACCAGTCTTTCCATCACCGGCCAGTGCAATGCCATGGGTACACGCGAATGGTCATCCTGTTCCGGCCTGCCCGGCTATCGGGCGCTGGAAAAAGAGCAGGATAGAAAGGACATTGCAGAATTCTGGGGCATCGATCCCGAGTTTTTCCCGAAAAAACGCGGCCTGTTTCAGACCGACATTTTTCCCGCCATCGAAACCGGGCAGATCAAAGGGCTCTGGATCATTGCCACCAATCCGATGACCTCGATGCCCAATACCGCACGCATTCGAAAAACCCTGGAAAAACTGGACTTCCTGGTGGTGCAGGATGCCTATGCCGATGTGGAAATGAACGAGTACAGCCATGTCTATTTACCGGCCGCCATCTGGGCAGAGAAAGAAGGCTGTTTCACCAATACCGAGCGCCGGGTAAACCTGATTAGCAATGTGATTAAACCCTATGCCGAGTCGAAACCGGATCTGTGGATCTTTAATCAGATCGCAAAACGGTTTGAACAGGGACAGAAGATGAATTTCCCGGAAAAGGCCGCCGATGTATTCGATGAGCTGCGGCAATTGTCCAAAGGTCGGATGCTGGATTACTCCGGTATGAGTCATGAAAAAATTGAAGCGCAACGAGGTATTCAGTGGCCCTGCAGCGAAGGCAGTGAGACGGGTACCCAGCGTCTCTATGCGGATGGCAAGTTCCAGCATGCTGACGGCAGGGCCAAACTGATCCCCCTGCCCTTCGTGGACAATAATGAAAAGCCCGATAAGGAATATCCTTTCTGGCTGAACAGCGGCCGGGTAGTGGAACATTTCCACAGTCGTACCCGCACCGGCAAGCTGGGCAACCTTAACAAGTTCAGCCCAACGCCCTATATGGAAATGAATCCCGATGCGGCCAGGCGCCTGGGCATTAAACACGGCAGTTACGCACGCCTGATTTCCCGCCGTGGAGATGCCGTGGTGACGGTGCAGACCACCCAACGCATACCACCGAATATGGTCTTCGTACCGTTTCATTTTCATGAATGCGTAAACCGCGTCAGCCTGGGGCTGCTGGATCCCCACTCGCGCCAGCCGGCCTTCAAACAGTGCGCGGTTCAGGTCGAGGCGATTGCCGATCAGGAGGCCGCAGCAGTGCGCAATAAAGCCGCGCGAACGTACTAGATAAAAATTTAACGCAAAGACGCTAAGACGCGACCGTAGCGAAGTGTAGGAAGTACCGAATGAAGCTCGCGAAGCGAGATTCTCACGGTGCAGAGGACGCAAAGGATTTTTTTGTGATAGATATTTGTTGTTATGAAGCCTGGTGAAAAACAGAAACATGCAGACTTTTCCATAAATTAGATCTTTTTCTGCGTTCTTCGCGCCTTTGCGTCTCTGCGTTGAAAAAATCTTGACAGGAACCCCGATGTATAAAGTACGAGACAAAGAACCCGCCTATGCGTTTGTGCCCAAGGTCGATGCGCCGGAAACAAACCGCTACGGCAAGAAAATCGAGCTGGTTGATGAAACCGATCCGCTGGCGGGTAAGAGCCTGAATATCAATGGCGATGCTTCGGTAAGCGATAATTCCAATCGTTATAAGCAGCACGGATTTTATTTTAATGCCGATAATTGCATTGCCTGCCATGCCTGTGAATCGGCCTGCAGTGAGAAAAATGATCTGCCGCCGCATATTGCCTATCGCGCTGTGGGTTATGTAGAAGGGGGCAGCTATCCCAACTACACGCGACTGAATATTTCCATGGCCTGCAACCACTGTGATGATCCGGTCTGCCTCAAGGGTTGCCCGACGCGCGCCTATACCAAGTTCGCCGAGTACGGTGCGGTTCTGCAGGATCCCGACATCTGTTTCGGCTGCGGCTACTGCACCTGGGTCTGTCCTTATAATGCGCCGCAACTGGATACCAAAAAGGGACACGTACACAAGTGCAATATGTGTGTTGATCGTCTGGAAGTCGGCCTGAAACCCGCCTGCGCCGCCGCCTGTCTGGGTGGCGCGCTGGACTTCGGTGTGATTGAAACCACGCCGGAAAATCGGGAACAGCTGAAGACGAGTATTCCCGGTTTCCCAACCACCGACATCACCCATCCCAATATTCGTTTTCAGCAAACCCGTTCCCTGCCGCGAGAGATGAAACGCACCGATGCCATGCCGTTGCGCTACGAGCGTGATGAACAGGGTGACGCTGAATTCAAAACCAAATTGCGTGACAGCGGCGAAGAGCGGGAATGGAATCTGGCGAAGCTGCGTTCACGCGAAGATCCGCTGGTGATTTTCACCCTGATTACCCAGACGGTGGTGGGTGTGTTTCTGGCGCTGTTTTTCGCCCCTTTTATCGGCCTGACAGAATTATCACTGGCGAATAACCCGGTCTTACAACCGCTGCTGCTGTTTGCCTTGCTGGGACTGGAAACTTTCGCCCTGGCCCTGTCAACCATGCATCTGGGGCGGCCGCATCGTTTCTATCGCGCGTTTAACAACCTGCGTTATTCCCCTGTGAGCAGGGAAGTGGCCGGGGTGGCGGTTTTTTACAACATGCTCGGAGGCTACACCCTGTTGACAAGTTTCCCCGGCCTGTTTGCCTGGTTGCCGCAGGATCTACTCACCGCACTGCAACAGTTCTGCGGCTGGGGTGCGGCCCTGTCCGGTCCACTGGCGCTTTATTTTATGCACCGCATTTATCGCATTAAGGCGCGCCCGTTCTGGAATCACTGGCAGGTACTGACCTCGTTTTACGGCAATATGCTGTCACTGGGCAGCGTGGTTATTATTAGCGTCTTTGCCGGTGCGCTGTTATTCAATGGCGAGTCATTCCGCCATTTGATCGAGATCATGCGCTGGCCCCTGCTGCTGGGATTGCTGCTGGATGGCGCGGGTTTATATTTTCATGCGCGGGATAATCGCCGTGCAGGTGGTGAGGCGGCGGCTTCACATTTCCAGCAACTGACTATGTATGGAAAAACCTGGCTACTAAGAAATATTCTGCTGGCCACGGGAGGCATACTGGCGCTGGCATTATCGGTAACCGCTATCGAGGGTGCGCTGGCGTACAGTCTATGGTTGTTTACCGGACTGCTTGTGATAACGGCCGCATTGATTAGCCGCGCCCTGTTTTATGTACTGGTCATTCCGACGACCATGCCGGGAGCCTTCTTCTGGCGTAACCGAGGGTTTCAGGAGCATGCGCAAAAAACCGGACTGGCGGATATGCCCCAGGTGGGTGTGGTTCCCGATAGTCATTAAAATATGTGTTAAACGTGACTTGCCGCCTGTCTGATATCAATACTGAATTCGAACGGGCGGTATTTATCGCAGTCTACCGTTCACGGGTTCAACGGCAGCGACGACTGCTTGCAAAGCTGGTATTAATTATCAAGCATGGTCTTCGCGGACTGTTTTTTTTATGGCCCGTCTATGTGCTGATTGTTGCATTAATGTTTTTACCCTGGCTGCAGGAAAGAATGCTCTACCTGCTTGTGCTTGCCCCCGGTATGCTGGTCTGGTTTTATATTTACGCGCGTGGCGCACGGGTGGATTATTATCAGTTTGTGCACGAGCGAATACTGGATGAGGATTTTATCAGGAAGCTGGTTTTCCACTGAATAATTGTATGAGTAAAAATAACAGGAAATAAAATATGTACCCAAATATGCAAACCAGAAAGTTGATCGTTAATGGTCAGGAAGTCCTGACCGACAGCGAAGGCTATATCGTTTATCTGGATGACTGGACAGAAGGTTTTATCGAGGCGCAGGCGGAAGCGGAAGGACTGAGCCTGACCGATGAACATCGGGAGGTAATAAATTTCCTGCGTCACTACTATCAGAAACACGGAGTGCAGTGCGAAGTCAGAAAAATGATCAAACACTTCAAACAGGCGTGGGGAAAGGAGCGGGGAAATAGCCGCTATCTACACCAGATCTTTCCACGCGGCGGGCCACAGAAGCAGGGCAACCGCCTGGCCGGCCTGTTACGGACCAAAGGCGAACATTGAATTTTCGCTGCGTATAACAAAAAAAACCGTAGGTTGGGCTGAGCGAAAGCGAAGCCCAACAGGCATGTTAATCCCCCGCCAGGCTTACCTCGGGCTAAATAAAAGCGCCAAAAAGATGTCCAGATATAATCTGATAGAGCTATGGTTACAGTTAAATAGCCTGCCAGCCTCATTTTTCTCTTCTCGTTACTGGCAATTCATGTAGCCTTTGTAGGGTGGGCACAAAAAACGTGCCCACTCTACCGGTATTTCAATAATTACTAACCTGAGTTTGGCTTTTCCTTCCTCTCATTATGCCCCACTATAAAAACGATTCGAAAAAAGACCATTACTTCTTCTGCACGACGGAACGGCAGAGCCTGTTTGTGTCTCACCGCCAGAGGCGGTGGTTTACCTAAATTGAATTAGCCTTCGCCGATTTGTGGCGGGCTAGTTTATTTTCCCTTTTCTTGCAATACAGGTTGCTATGATGGAATATGAATCCATGTCATCGAAGCAACAGCCCGAACAGCATACCTGTAATATAGAGGATGGTGGTGCGAGAGTGAGGAACATTGTTCCCGCGATGAGCACGCCGTTGGCCTCGATTTTTGGCAGCGGCTTCCTTGTGGTTGTGCCTGTTCTGGCAAGCGCGGTCGGCCCCTATGCAATACCGGCAATGATTGTGGTGGCGTTTATCGCCTTTCTGGTCGGCACTATTGTTCGTCATAACATACTCTGTGCCGAACCTGCTCTGGCGAAGGGCAGCAAACAGTTCACTGTTATGGTTGAACGACTTTCTGATTTTGCGCTGGTTATCGCCTATGTTATTTCGGTATGCCTGTATGTGCATATTCTCTCTTCCTTCGTTCTTGTCAGTTTTGATCTGGACACTGCTTTTAATAAAAGCCTGTTAACTACTATTGTAATAGCTGCGATCACTGTTATTGGTCTGTTGGGCGGACTGAAGCCGCTGGAAAAACTGGAACGCTGGGCGCTTTATGTAACCATTCTAATCCTTGCCCTTCTGCTGGTTTTGTTCGCTGTTTATGACGTCAAGCAGTTTCTGTCACAGGGGCATTTTAGCTTGCCTGAAATGCCGGATCGAAGCGCATGGGAAATCATGACCATTGTTGCGGGAACATTGATCATTGTGCAGGGGTTTGAAACCACGCGTTATCTGGGTGAAAATTTTGATACGCTTACGCGTATTCGTGCCGCACGCTGGTCACAGTATTTTTCACTCAGCATCTACGTATTGTTCGTCGCCCTGGCGCAGCCCATTGTTCCGGTGCTAAATGGAAATTACGGCGATAACAGCCTGATCAGCCTGGCGGCAACGGCCTCATTGTTTTTGCCCCTGCCCCTGATTATAGCCGCCAGCATGTCGCAGTTTTCTGCAGCCGTTGCAGATACCCTCGCTGCCGCCGCCAATATGAAGGAGGCGAGTCGAGAACGTATCAGCGCTCGATGGGGGTATTTACTGGTTGGTGCAGCGGCAATAGTGCTGGCCTGGTCCAGCTCCACCTTTGAAGTTATTGCGCTGGCATCACGCGCCTTCGCTTTTTACTACCTGCTGCAGTGTCTGGTAGCGTTCACAGTTTGTCGCAATATTCGTGAACGCATCCGTTTTGTCTTTATCGGGCTTATCCTGAGCTTCGTTCTTCTTTTTGCCGTGCCGGCGGGTTAGATTTTATTCTGTGCAGCGGCGATGAGTCTGTAGCATTGAAGAGGCTGGCTAATGGGCGGCGCTCTTGAATACCGACCCAGGTTTAAATGAAGCCATTTAATCTAAATATGACAGAAAGCCAGTTGCGGAAATTTGAATTTTATTACTAAATCGCTGAAACCGATCCAAAGGAGACCTACCGGGATTCTGGGTGTCACGCTGGAGTCAGGCGGCAGTCCGCACCTTCATGGCTATTAAGTGTAAATTCCTCTATTTTCGACCTTAATCCAGCGGGTGGAATCAGGACATGCAGAGAGTTGTTAGTTTTCAATAACTTACCTCTGATTCATGCCCGACTAATTAGTCTCAGGTACAATATCCTGCATATTGACAACTGGGGTACCAGGTACCATACTTCGTGCAAGGGAATGCAATGAGAATATTCAAAAACAAGGCCTTCAACAAACGGGTTAAAGGTGAATGCCTGAGCGATCAAAGCTTGTTTGACGCTGCTCAGGAAGTAGCTGAAGGTAAAGTTGAGGCGTCTTTGGGCCAGAAGGTCTTTAAGAAGCGCATCGCATTAGAAGGCAGAGGCAAGAGCGGCGGTTCTCGAACCATCGTTGCTTTTCAACATGGCAACCACCTTTTTTATATATTTGGCTTTGCTAAAAATGCACGAGCCACAGTAAAAAATAAAGAGCTGAAAGAGTTACAGTATTTAGCAAAAGTATATTTTGCACTAACAGATCAGCAATTAGATGAGGCAGTAAAAGCCAATAAATTATTTGAGGTAAAAGATAATGAACGGTAAAAGCATTTCAGAAGTTGTCCACGAATCTGTAAGCGATTTACATGAAATAGGCCTGGTTGATGAAATGACGATGCGCAAATTTGATGCGCAGTGTTTGCCAGAAGTGAAGCAGTATACAGCGGCACAGATAAAGGCTATTCGGCAAGCAAACAAACTAAGTCAAGCTGTGTTTGCTCAATATTTAAACACAAGTGTGGAAACAGTTAAAAAATGGGAAGCAAAAGGTGCTGCAGCTAAACGCCCTAATGGTGCGGCGTTAAAATTATTGAGTATTGTTGAACAATACGGTCTTTCAGTTCTCGACGGTACATTTGCCATGCTGGTTGATAATGATAAACCAGTGACAAAAAAAGAAAGCTACTCGTAAAGCTAAACCATGTAAGCACAAAAAAGTAGCTTAATGTATTACAAAAATGTTCTTGCTCAATTAACAGAAAATAGCCTTAATTAGAGTCTGCTCAGAAAGTATAACACCTTGATATTATTATGAAATGCTCTTGAATTAAGGTATAATTGTGCACGAAAAACAAGCCTCACTCGATAAAAGGTGTGCACCTATGATTCGATATCGCAG
>Ga0316207_10000547_pt1 | contig 58118 bp, 60 predicted proteins | sample 6weekpyrite_MG_FD_204943 | JGI IMG/M metagenome (GOLD analysis project Ga0316207, IMG submission 204943) | Microbial mat bacterial communities from mineral coupon in-situ incubated in ocean water Damariscotta River, Maine, United States -... | ecosystem: Environmental > Aquatic > Marine >...
GTCGTCCGGTTCGTGACAAGCTTCTCGGGGGAGCTGTGCGGGGGGCGTATCAGGACTTTCTGGCCCGGGACCGGTTTCCTGTTGTTGCGCTGACTGTCGATCTTCCGACCGATCAGGTCGACGTTAATGTGCACCCGGCAAAGGCTGAAGTGCGGTTTCGTGATGCCGGTCTGGTTCGTGGTTTGATTGTCGGGGCATTGCGCCATGCTTTGGCTGCGGCGGGGCACAGGGCCTCAACAACTGTGGCCGGATTTGCGCTGGGGGCGGCTCGCCCACAAGGCTATCAGGGCGGACCCTCTACGCAGCCCTATCAATCGGCTGCCGCTTCTGTGGCCGGTTGGGGGCGTATGCCGGAATCAGAACAGCCGCAAGCCTTCAATCCAGGCATGTCGGCGCGAATTGAGCCAGATTTTGTTCATCAGAACCAAAGCGACAATTCTGACACATCACCGGATTGGCCGCTGGGTGTGGCCCGGGCACAGCTGCATGAAACCTATGTGGTGGCGCAAACCGGGGACGGAATTGTCATTGTCGATCAACATGCTGCTCATGAGCGATTGGTCTATGAGCGGATGAAGGCGATGATTGAACAGACCGGGGTGGAGCGACAAAAACTGCTCGTACCGGAGATCATTGATCTGGATGAAGCCGAGGCGCGTCGGCTCTTGGAGCGCAGCGCGGAATTGGCTGAATTGGGTCTGGTGGTGGAGCCTTTCGGGGCGGGCGCTGTGGCTGTCAGTGAAACACCGGCCTTATTAAAAAAACTAGATGTTCAAGGGCTTGTCCGTGATCTGGCGGATGATCTGGCAGAGTATGACCAGGCCCTTTCCTTGCGCGAAAAGCTGGAAGATGTGGTCGGAACCATGGCCTGTCACGGCTCGGTGCGCTCCGGTCGTCGGCTCAATGGCGAGGAGATGAATGCGCTGTTGCGGGAGATGGAATCCACCCCGCATTCCGGCCAGTGCAATCATGGTCGTCCGACCTATGTCGAGCTGAAGCTGGCGGATATCGAAAAGCTGTTTGGGCGGCGTTAATTCTGCTGTAAAAACAGTATCTTTGCTGCACCGTATTGGCGCGTGTCCAAGACTTGCCAGCCTGTGGTGTCGGTGTCTTCATCCTTGCCGGTTTCAAGGATAATCAGGGCGTTTTCGCTGAGCCAATTTCCCCGGGACAATTGCGATAAAGCCTTTGTTCCCAGAGATTTGTGGTAGGGTGGGTCGAGGAAGGCAAGATCAAACGGCTCGCCCAGATTGGCGGGAAGCTTGCCCAGCGCCGTGGCATCGCGGCGGTGAATGCGCGTATGGCCAAATAATTCAAAGGCTTGCAGATTATCCCGCAGGGCTCCACGGGCGGCAGTTTCTGTCTCGACGAATAAGCAAAACCCGGCCCCGCGTGACATCGCTTCCAGACCCAAGGCGCCAGATCCTGCAAATAAATCAATCACTCGCGTGTTTTCCAGATCGGGTGCCCAGTGGGCATGGGCGAGCACATTGAACAGGGCTTCGCGTGCCCGATCCGAGGTGGGGCGGGTGTTTTTGCCCTTGGGAGCGCTCAGGGCGCGTCCCTTAAATTGGCCGCCAACGATGCGCATGGATCAGCGTCTGCCCCGGGGTTTGTTGGGGGCCTGGCGGGGTGTTGGACGGGTCTTTCCGGGTGTTTTGGGGGGTGCTGTGCGGGGGTTTTCCGATCCGGGCTTTGATGCGGCCTTTACGCTGGTTTTACCGCCGCGCTTTCGACCTTTCGGCTCGACATCATCAATGAAGTTTTTCGGCTTGGCTCGACCGGGTTGCCCGGGACCTCCGAATTTCTGGCCGCCGAATTTTTGGCCAGCAGATTTTTGTCCTGATGGTCGCTTACCGGCAAATTTGCCCGCCGGTTTTACAGCCTCTTCCTTGTCTTCATAAATTGTCTCATCGCTGAGCAAATGCCCACACTGATCCTTAAGGATACGCGCGGGCACCTGTTTGACCTCATCGCGGCCCATATCGCCCAATTGGAACGGACCATAGGCGATGCGGATCAGCCGATTGACCTGCAAGCCAACAGCTTCCAGCGCGCGGCGAATTTCCCGGTTCTTGCCTTCACGCAAACCGATGGTCAGCCAGACATTGGAGCCGGTCTCGCGTTCGACCTCGACTTCCATCGCCCCATAGGTGACGCCTTCAACGGTGATGCCGCCCTTCAGCTTGGCGATGGCGTCATTATTGATCGAGCCAAAGGCGCGGGCGCGGTATTTGCGCGTCCAGCCGGTGGAGGGCAGTTCCAGCGCGCGGGCCAGCTCGCCATCATTGGTCAGCAACAACAGACCCTCAGAGGTCAGATCAAGACGGCCAATGGAGATTACCCGTCCGAGTTTTTTCGGCAGGCGTTCAAACACGGTTTCGCGCCCTTCCGGATCGGAATGGGTGGTCACCAGGCCCGAGGGCTTGTGATAGCGCCACAGCTTGGTCGCCTTGGCGGCTTCCACCAGCTTGCCATCAACCTCGATTTTTTCCTTGCCGGTGACCTTGAAGGCCGGGGTGTCGAGCTGTTTGCCGTTCACCTTGATGCGGCCGTCCGCAATCATGCGTTCGACCTCACGCCGGGAGGCAATACCCGCCCGGGCCAGATATTTGGCGATGCGTTCACCGATGAATGTTTCTTCTGTCACGCTTGACCCTTTTGCCAGCCCGCTTTACCCCGCCAGACATGACGGATGCGCGCGATAGCATGTTTATGAAGGCCGCGCTTGCCCAAGCGCAAGCGGCAGCTGCAATTGGTGAAGCGCCGATCGGCGCGATTATCGTTGATCCAACCACAGACGAGATCATTGCAGAGGCACATAACCAGCCGATATCCTTGAAGGATCCGACGGGCCATGCCGAAATTTTGGCCCTGCGCAAGGCTGCGATAAAGCGGGATAATTACCGACTGACCGGGCTGGAAATGTTTGTCACGTTGGAGCCCTGCGCCATGTGTGCCGGTGCGATCAGTCATGCACGGATCAAGCGCGTGGTGTTTGCCGCGGATGATGCCAAGGGCGGGGCGGTGCTGAACGGGCCGAAGTTTTTTGACCAACCGACCTGTCATTGGCGGCCCGAGATCAGCGCCGGGCTGATGGCTGAAGACAGCGCAAAAATGTTGAAAGATTTTTTCAAGGCGCGACGAAAAGAACAGGCTGAAGAGAAGGCCCAGAACAAGGCAAAGATCAAGGCGGAGAAAAAAGATGGCGCATGATTCTGATCTGGCCGACCGGATGGAAGCGGTTTTGCGCGCCCGCGGGGCCCATCCTGAACGCCGCAAAATGTTTGGCGGCATCGCCTTTCTGATCGGCGGCAATATGAGCTATGGCACCTCTAATGACGAGATGCATGTTCGCGTTGGCCCGGACGCTTATGCGGACGCGCTGTCCCGTGATGGCGCGCGCCTGATGGATTTTACCGGCAAGGCGATGAAAGGGTGGGTCACGGTCGATGGCCCGGCGGATTTATCCGATGACGAATTGGGAGGCTGGGCCGATCTGACCCTGGCTTTCGTACGAACCCTTCCTGTGAAGTAGGGGGGAGGTTTGGAACCATTAGGCTTCAACCTAATGTTTGCTCAACTCGGAACAAAATTTTTCGCATGACGAGGTTTTGATAGAATAAGATCTAATTCAGCCTGAGTTTGGGGGCGGTAGGACATTAAGTATTCTCTTTTTAAATTGATCCCCAGCGCCTTAATGATATCTCCGTCTTGATTTCCGCTGAGAATAATCACGCCCTTTGGATGTAGATGGTCTCGAGCGCCCTGATTGCTGCGAATTCTCTTCATGTAATCTGCTTGCCTCGCTGCGGCCTGAATAACAGAGCGATGCAAAGGTCTGCCTTCAAAAACTTCAAAAAGCGCAACTATTCGACCTGTTCCAGAGGAGGGGCCAAATATCTTGTTGACCTCTTCAACGGATACTGATTGCCAAACATTGGCAGGAAAGGGTTCTTGGTGCGCTAGCCAATGAATGTTTCCCTTACCTGCCTTGCTGAATGACCTCTTTTTATCTCTATTTTGACCTTGCGTGAGGTTTTCTTCGTCTGCGACGGCGAGCCCAACGCTAAATAGTGATTTAGTTTCATCTGCCTGGCATAGAATACAGGTGTGTCCAACCGCTTCGGGTGGGATCATCCAATTATTTACTGATGTGAATTTTACGTCTACGTCGTGATCGCCAATCAAGAAATCCAGCTTACCCCGGGGGAAATTCAGGATTTGCCGAAGGGCTGCTTCAACTCGAATACCAAGAACGGCTTTTTCGTTTGCGTCGAGTTCTTCAAACAATAATCTGCGTGTTCGTGGCGTATCAATAAGCTCATCGAAGGCTTGCCTGAACATTAAGGGAAGTTTGACTAAGAACTTTCGACGTCCACCTGCAGCCGCAAAAATAGCTTCTCGGACTTCGTTGATTATCTGCTCAGTCATGTCCTTAGCTCCCGTTTATGGGAGTGGACGGTGGGTGATTTCGGTTAACTAAAGGTTTTAAGCGACCGATTTTACAGCGTGCTGTATCGTTGAGGCTTCTAGTGCAAGAGCCAGTTTTGTCGCAACCGCTTTCGCAACGGGTGGTGGAAACGCATTGCCAACTTGCCGGTAAGCTGATGTTTTTTTGCCATAAAATTTCCAATCATCCGGAAAGCCTTGGATGCGGGCGACCATAGGGACGGTAAGACGCGGTGTGCCGACGAAATCTGGATCAGGCGCTTCAATACCAATGGTTTTCCCATTGACGCCCAAGGATAGCCAAGCTGCCTTGGCGCGTGTGGGGCCGAGGTCTGGGCCGCCATGCTTTTTAGAACCACCGACAATTGTGGGAGCAATTTCATTGGCGCGATCCCGCCAGGCATCGACACCGCGCCATCCGCGTTCAGCCATCATGTCATGGAGTGTTTCACCCACTGTAGGCGGGTTGTGGGTATTGGCTTCAGGCCACTCAAACCCATCCTTGAAGGCATGTTTGATTGCCACGATGATTACACGGGGGCGTAATTGAGACACGCCATAGTCAGATGCATTCAATAGACGCCAATCACACCAGTAACCCATTTTTTGAAGCTTGGCCTTGAGGGTCCCGCGGTAATCTTCAAACACGGCCCCAAGGAAACCGCGTACATTTTCGATCATAACCGCACCGGGTCGAATTTCATCAATAATGTCGAGGGCTGCCGGGAAGAGATTTCGCTCGTCGAGTTCTCCAAGCTGTTTGCCAGCAACTGAAAAGGGAGGGCAGGGCAGTCCGCCAGCTACAAGATCAACGCCTTTGAAAGAACTGACATCAAAATTGCGGATATCGCCGTTCCAAACATTCCATTCGGGCCGGTTCAATTTCAGAGTTTGGCAGGCATCAGCGTCTATTTCTGCAACGCACTCGTGAGAAAAACCCGCGCCCTCCAAGCCTAAGGCTTGCCCTCCAGCCCCGGCGCACAGTTCAACTGAGCTCAACATGTTGGAAAAGTTCTGCAGAATTGGACGTGCCATTTAATTCCCCGATTATGCTAGAACACTAGATAACGTGCCCTATGAATTCAATAGAACAAAAAGGGAACATATTCTGTTGTGCACAGATTGTCTAGGCATCAAAATCTGGATTTCAAAATCAAGTTTGGAATGACGGGGAAGAGCTCTTGATTAGGTTCTCCTACATCACCGCATCGCGGTTTGACTCTTGACCCGGAACAAACGCTTTGAGGCAAACTGCTTTTAAGACGTAGGGGGGAAGGGCTGCGATATCTCAACGCCTCTTTTCCCCGGCCCTGTGCCGGGGTCTACCGGACGGTGCTCTGTCATCAACGCCCCTCATCCGGCGCTTCGCGCCACCTTCTCCCCGCTCAGGCGGGGTGAAGGGGTGTTTATAGGTCCTTCGAGGCTCGCTGTGCTCGCGCCTCAGGATGAGGTTGAAAGATTCTGGCAGGATAAAACTCTCCTCATCCCAAACTTGATCTGGGATCCAGAAATTGCACCTGTATGGGCCCTGATCTTCATCAGGATGAGGAGCATATAACTCAGTTAGTTTACCTCATCCTGAGGTGCTGTGAGGGTGTGCCCGATCAGCCTCGAAGGACGGAAAATGGCGTTTTATGAACTGGGTCCCTGCCTTCGCAGGGATGACGGTTATCAGGTGATTTGGCAAAATCAGCTCTGATACGAAAACCCCTCATCCGCCCCCCCAAAGTATTGGCGGGCACCTTCTCCCCATAAACGGGGCGAATGGGATTGGACCCGCCCCCTAAGTCCTCGCCTCAAGCCCGGCTTTGACCTCCGGCCATTCGCTTGAAAGGATGGAGAAATATACCGTGTCGCGCCAATCGCCGGACCAGGCGAGGATATGGTGGCGCAAAATGCCTTCCTGTTTGGCACCCATCTTTTTCATCGCCGCTTGCGAGCGTTTATTGATCAAGGATGTGCGTAGCTCGACGCGTTCGGCACCCATCTTGAAGGCGTTGGATAATAATAGATATTTGCACGCCGGATTGGTTTTGCCGCCGCGCTTGTCAGCGACATACCAGGTCCAACCGATCTCAAGGCGTTTGTGCTCGGGGGCGAGGGAAAGATAGGCGCTGTGGCCGATGGCCTTTTGTGTGGAGGCATCGCGCACGAGGTGGGAGATTTGTCGCCCGGACTCTGTTTCGCTGCGCATTTTATCAAACCAGGGATCGAAGTGTGCGCCATCGGCGCGCATCGTGGTTTGCGGCCACATCGACATGTCATCGGTCAGCGGGCGCATCTCTTCGCGGTGTGCTTCGGTGAGCGGTTCAAGGCGGACGATTTGGTTTTCCAGAATGCGTGGAATGATCTGCATGCTAACTCCCGATCAATAACAGGCTTCCGCGTATCACATAGATAGCGCCGATGCCGGTCACGATCCATTTCGTCCAGTTTCTAAATTGGATATCGGACATCTTTTCGAGGAAGCGCGCGCCCAGCGTGGTGCCGATAATCGCCAAGGGGGCAGCGATCAGCAGCCATTCAGCCTGCGGCATGGCCCCGGCGGCCAGGGCGGGCAGGATATAGTAGCTGATCTTGACGCCGTGGGAGATGACTTGCGTGGCGGCCTTGGTGGCAACGATACAGCGGCGGTCTCGGTTGGTCTGGGCAAAGAATACATCCAGCAGCGGCCCGGAGACACCGGCCACTGTGTTGAGCCCGGTTACGGCCAGTCCGCAGGCGATGGAATGGGCAGGTTTGGCGGCGTCAAGATGGATCCATTTTTTCGGTATCCAGATGACGGAAGGCACCAGGCCCAGAACGATAAACAGCCAGGATTTGGGCAGCTCCATGGCGGTGAAGACGAGCAGGCCGATGGCGATGGCCGAACCGGTGAGGAACAGGCCCAGCAGCTTCCAGTCAATCCAGCGACGAAGCAGGATGGCCCGCCAGCCATTGGAGACGCTCTGCACCACGCCATGCACCACCATGGCCGAGGAGACCGGCAGGATCAGCGCCAAGACACCCATCAGGATCAAGCCGCCCGCCATGCCGAACACGCCGGAGATAAAGGCGGTGGCAAACACACTGATCAGAAGGGTGATGATGGTGGTCAAGGGGTGGCTCCTGTTTGAAGCCGGACTTTAGCGCGATTTTACTGCTTTGGTATCCGGGAAAGACCTTATTTATTCTTGCGGAACACAACGTGAACATGTAGGATGGGGAGATGCGTGAAATTTGGCGAAAATGGAAAGCAATAACCCGACTCCTTTTGATGGGAGTCAAAGCCATGGCGCGGAGTGTTGCTGTTTTACGAAGTTGGGAACAATTGACACGAACAGCAGGATTGGGAGCGATCGGGTTGTCGTTGTTGGCGTCCGGGGAAAGCGTCAATCCGTGGAGTATGGGGCTTGGAACCATATTTCTGGCTTTGAATGCTTATCTGGCGTATATTATTGGTGAGAAAACGGGAGAAAGTTGAGGGCGTCATGCAAGTCACTTTATGGCCGTTATTTGTTTTTGCAGGATTGGCGACTGCAGCTGTCATACTGGTAGCTATTGAGCATCACAAAATTTCTAAAAGTTCCAAAAAGGAAAAAGAAACAGAGCTTTGATCACTCTTAGTGGTTTCGTCTGTCCGGGAGATTGATTGGACTGAATGATGGCTTGAGCTTGGGTCTAAGCCCCGGCGTTTTTGGCAAAGCCCCAGGCGGCTACAGCCAGCGGTTCGACGGCGGCCCCCATCTCCATCGCCTTGGCATTTGAGGCATTGCCCTGCAGGGCGCGCGAATAGACACCCTGAACAATCGAAGCCAGGCGGAAGGTGTTGTAAGCGATATAAAAATCGAGCGCCGGAATGCCGTCGCGACCGGTGCGCTGGCAATAGGTGGCGGTGTAGTCCTCAATCGATGGAATGCCCAAGGCGGCAATATCCACACCGGCAAACCCATTGCGCACTTCCGGTGGCATCACCCAGCCCATCAGCTGATAGGTAAAGTCGGCCAAGGGATCGCCGAGGGTGGACAGCTCCCAATCGAGCACGGCGATGACACGTGGCTCTGTTGGGTGGAAAATCATATTGTCCAGGCGATAATCACCATGGACCACACTGGTACGTTCTTGCTGCGGTGCGGCATCGGGCAGCCAGTCCATCAGCTTGTTCATGGCGGCGATATCGCTGGTTTCAGCGGCTTTGTATTGCTTGGTCCAGCGGCCGATCTGGCGCTGAAAATAATTGCCCGGCTTGCCGTAATCGCCCAGGCCTGCGGCCTCATGGTCAATGGAGTGAAGCTGGGCCAAGGTGGCGTTGGAGGCGTCGTAGAGTTGGCCGCGCTCGTCATTGGAAAGGCCGGGCAGGAGCGGGTCCCAGAAAATCCGGCCTTCAACGAATTCCATGACATAAAATTCAGTGCCGATGACATCGCGGTCCATGCACAGACCATACATCACAGGGGAGGGGAAACCGGCTCCGCCGAGCGCTTTCATCACCGTGTATTCGCGATCCACGGCATGGGCGGACGGCAAAAGCTTGCCCGGAGGCTTGCGCCGCAGGACATAGGCCTGGTTTGGTGTGTCGATCTTGTAGGTGGGGTTGGATTGGCCGCCCTTGAACTGGCTGACCGTCAGCGGGCCTTCATAGGGACCGACATTGTCGCGCATCCAATTGGCCAAGGCCGCCTCGTCAAAGCTGAGTGACGAGGCGACATCCTTGGTGCCAGAAAAACTCTTGTTCAGATCATTCATTCGTTCTTGTGAACCGTTCCGCCTTGCATGACGAAATCAACGTCCATCAATTCGGAGACGTCTTCAAGGGGATTACCGTCCACGGCGATGATATCGGCGAATTTCCCGACCTCAATTGTACCAATGTCGTCGTCCATCTGAAGATGGGTTGAGGCATTGATGGTCGCGGTTACAAGCGATTCCATCGGGGTCAGGCCGGCTTCGACCAGAAGCTGAAACTCGCGTGCATTGACCCCGTGACGGGAGACACCGCTATCGGTGCCGAACGCGATCATCACGCCGCCCTCATGGGCGCGGCGAACCATGTCGAGCATTTGCGGACCGACCATCAGGGATTTTTCACGAATGGGTGGTGTCATCCAGTCGGATGTTTCGGCGATCTGGCGCACTGTGTCTCCGGCCAGGATGGTCGGGACCAGATAAGCATTGTGACGGCGGAAAAGACGGATGGAGTCACGATCCAGATAGGTGCCGTGTTCGATAGAGGCTCCCCCGGCTTCGAGGAAGGAATTGATGCCGGTCATGCCGTGAGCGTGGGCGGTGACCTGACGACCCATCATGCGGGCGGCCTCGACAATGGAGGCCAGCTCGTCATCAAAGAATTGCTGTTCGACACCGGCAGCCGTGTTGGACAACACACCGCCTGTGGCTGTGATTTTGATGACATCGGCTCCGCCGCGCACCAGCTCACGTACGGCGCGGCGACAATCGTCCGGGCCATTACAGGCATAGCGACTGCCCATCAAATCCATAATGTCTTCACGATAACCATTGGTATCGCCATGGCCTCCGGTCGGCGTGACGGCGGGTCCGGAAACGCGCAAGCGCGGACCAATGACATCGCCATCATTGATGGCATCTCGCAGCGCCGTCAGAACCGACAGATTGCCGCCCACATCCTGAACGGTGGTAAAGCCGGCCAGCAGGGTGGTGCGGGCATTACGGGCTGAATCATAGGCCACATCGGGATCCGACAGGGTCACGGTTTCCAGGGCGCGATTGGGGTTCAGCTCGCCGCGCAAATGCACATGACTGTCGATCAGACCGGGCAGGACAAAATCGTCGGACAGATCAATGATATTAGCCCCGGCGGGAGAGACAAATCCGTCTTCAATCGCTTCAATTCTTTCATTGCGGATCAAAATGGATTGATTGGCAACAGGCTCCTGGCCCGGAACGGCCAGAAGTTGACCGGCATGGATGACGGTCAAAGGCGCGTCTTCCTGCGCTTGGACTGTTCCGGACGATAGCGCCGTGGCCAGCATGGCGACGGCAATTGCGGACTTAAACATGATACTCTCCCAACACGTTTTCATTTTTTTGTTGAGGGAAAGCATGACCTTCAGAACAGAGGAGTCAATTTTTTGGTGCGACGTATTTTAAAACAATATTTTTTCAGTGGGTTTTTAACGCTCGCCAGGCAATGTCCCGGCGGCAAAAACCGTCTGGCCAATCAATGACATCAATGGCGGCATAGGCGCGGTCCGCCGCATAGTGCAAGCTCTCGCCAGAAGCGGTGACATTGAGCACACGCCCTCCGGAGGAAATGCGATTGTTCTGATCGTCGCGCGCGGTTCCGGCTTCGAATACATGCACGCCGATCATGTCATTGGCGTCATCGACCTTATTGATGATGGAGCCTTTTTGATAGCTGCCGGGATAGCCCTTGGCCGCCATGACGACGGTGATGGCCGGTTCCATATTCCAGTTAATTGCAGGTAGATCGTCCAGATTGCCTTTGGCGCAAGCGAGCAGATAGGGCAGCAAATCGCTGTCCATCCGCTTCATCAGGACCTGACATTCCGGATCACCAAAGCGGATATTGAATTCCACGGTTTTCGGTCCCTCATCGGTGACCATCAAACCGGCAAACAACACGCCTTTAAACGGTGCGCCCTCAGAGGCCAGGCCTTTGGCGGTGGGCTCAATGATGGTTTCCATAACCTGCTGGACCAGTGCGTCTGTCGCGATAGGGGCGGGGGAATAGGCTCCCATACCGCCGGTATTGGGGCCGGTATCGCCTTCGCCGACACGTTTGTGATCCTGGGCGGCTCCACAATAAGTGACCGTCTTGCCGTCAGATAAGGCAAAGATGGACACTTCTTCGCCGTGCATGAACTCTTCAATGACGAGGGTTTTGGAGGCGTCGCCAAACTTGCCGGACAAAAAGGCGTCGATCTCGGCTTCGGCTTCAGTCTTGTCGTCGAGGATGACCACGCCTTTCCCGGCGGCCAGACCATCGGCTTTCAGCACGTAAGGCGGCTGGAATTGATCGAGGAAGGCTTTGGCCTCTCCGGCTTCATCAAACACCCCATAGCGGGCGGAGGGGATATTGTGCCTTGCGTAAAAATCCTTGGCAAAAGCTTTGGAGGTTTCCAGCATGGAGGCGGCTTTGGAGGGGCCGAATGTCGGAATGTTTGAGGCATTTAGCTGGTCTGCAAGGCCATCACAGAGCGGATTTTCAGGGCCGACTACAACCAGATCAATGTGTTCATCCACGGCCAGTTTGACCAGTCCATCCAGATCGGACACCGGGATATCATGGCAAGTGGCCATTTTGGCGATGGCCGCGCTACCCGGAGCCGCGATCAGGGATGTTACAAGAGGGCTTTGCGAAATTTTCCATGTCAGGGCGTGTTCACGACCACCTGAACCGATAACCAGAACCTTCATGATGTCCTCATTGTGTCATTTTCGGCTTGCCTATCCTAAACCGAACTGGCTCGCGAGTCCCGTCCGCCGTTGCGATGGACTGCAATGCACTTTACCAAAGAAAAAATGAGCGATACCAGCGGCAATATTCACGAATTCACCGTCTCGGAACTGGCCGGTTCGGTCAAACGCACGGTTGAGGATGCCTTTGGCCATGTGCGCGTGCGCGGTGAGTTGGGCCGGGTGGTGGTGGCCAAGTCAGGCCATGTCTATTTTGATATCAAGGATGATAAATCCGTTATCAATTCCATTGCCTGGAAAGGCACGGCCAGCCGTTTCCGTTTCAAGCCGGAAGAAGGGCTGGAAGTGATTATCGAAGGCCGGATGTCGACCTATCCGGGGCGTTCGCAATATCAATTGATCGTCGAGACGATGGAGCCTGCCGGGGCCGGAGCCCTGATGGCGCTTTTGGAAGAGCGCAAGAAAAAGCTGGCGGGCGAAGGCCTGTTCGATCCGGATGGAAAGCAAAAACTGCCCTTCCTGCCTCGCACCATCGGTGTGGTGACATCGCCGACCGGCGCTGTGATTCGCGATATTTTACACCGTTTGCAGGACCGGTTTCCGTGTCAGGTCCTGTTATGGCCGGTTCTGGTGCAGGGCGATAAAGCGGCGGAGCAAATTACCGAGGCCATTGAAGGCTTCAATGCCTTGCCTGTTGAGGGCGCTGTGCCGCGACCGGATGTGTTGATCATTGCGCGTGGTGGCGGCTCGATTGAGGATTTATGGTCCTTCAATGAAGAAAGCGTGGTGCGGGCGGCTGCGGCGTCAGACATTCCGCTGATCTCGGCGGTAGGCCATGAAACCGATACCACCTTGATTGATTATGCTTCGGACAGACGTGCACCGACGCCGACAGGCGCTGCCGAGATGGCTGTGCCGGTGCGGGCCGAATTGAAAGCCGATATCGAAACACTGGGCGGCCGCCTGGTTGCGGCTCTGTCGCGTTTGATTGATCGCCGCAGAACTGAACTTCGCGCCGCAGCCCGTGCCTTGCCACGTCCGGCCTCGCTGATGGAGTTGAAGCGTCAGCGCTTTGATTTGACAGCGGAAAAACTGGATTCTGCGCTATTGGGCAATGTGGCGGTCAAGCGTTCCAGCCTGCTGGTATTGGGAGCTGGGCTGAAACCGGGCGCGTTGAGCCGCGATATTTCCCAGAAGCATGAGCGATTGACGGACCGCTCGCAGAGACTGGTTTCGGCCTCAAAACGATCCTTGCAAGACCGATCACGCTTATTGGAACAATGGGGCGCTCGGCTCAATTCGCTCAGTCATGAAGCGGCGTTGAAGCGTGGTTTCGCCCTGGTGCGGGATGAAAATGGCAAATTGGTACGTGAAGGCGCAGGGCTGGTTTCCGGCTCAGGTGTTGAGTTGGAATTTGCCGACTCCCGTCGCAAGGCGGTGATCGATGGCGCGCCGTCAATTACACCACCTTCTGCTCCAGTTGCGCCAGCGGTCAAGAAAAAGCCGAAAGCGAGAAAAGCCAAAGCGCCAGACCCCGGACAAGGCACGCTTTTTTGATTTTTTGCCTCCGTTTGCGGGGGAGAGTCTAGGCCCATTGAGGCTCGGCTTGCTAACACTTCTGGATGAGATTGAAGAAGGAATACACCGTCATTCCAGCGAAGGCTGGAACCCAGTTTATAAGGCTGGGTGCTGGAGGGTAGGCAGGTTGGCCCCGTTCTTTTCCGGCAAGCTGGGAGCTTTATGAACTGGGCCCTGATCTTCATCAGGGTGACGGTAAGTGTAGCCATAGTCTGCCTCGAAGGACGAGGCTTGCAGCTCACATTTGTTGTCCGATTTGGTTTGATTAATGTGCTTGCCAATATGAACACGGAAACAAAGCGCACAAACAGGGATTCCCCGAACTTGCAGAGACATGCTAGGTTTGCCTCATGACAAAACAAACACCCTTTGAAGCTGATTTTTCCGGTGAAGCTGTGCTGGAATATGGCGATGCCGATTTCATCATCCTGAAACCGGGAGCTTATGTTCTCTGCCATGTCACTGGTGAGCAAATTCCAATAGGAGAATTGCGCTATTGGAATGCGGAAGAACAGGAAGCTTATCTGGACTCGATTGCGGCCACCAAACGCTGGCGTGAGCTGAATGAAGAGGTCAGCAAGTGATTGCGTTTGTTCTCGCATTGGCCTTGCAGGCAGGGTCGGCTGACGCTGATCCGATTGGTGAAGGCGAAAAGAGTATCTGTCTTGGGAGGTCGGTTGAAGGATTTACATCGCGTGATCCGGGTACTTCCAGTCGACCTATATCATTTCAACAATCAATTCCTGTGGACCCTATCGGAGATCTGATTGCGGCGAGTGCCGAGCAGGATGTCCAGGAAGCCGTGCTTCCCGCTCACGGGTGCCGCGGAGAATTTATCGAGGGCGGTGTTCTGGTCTGCTATTTCGGTCCGGCAAGTCAGGTGACTTTGGGAGACCGTGAGCCATATTCGGATGCTTTTGGCTGGTCCATTATCGGCATTCCCCGGGAAAGTGATACCGAGCTGGAATTGGTCATTTCCACACCGATGGCAGCACAAGACAATCTGGTTCGGGAAACCCGCACCATCACCCAGCGTGAGTATAACATTCAGCGTGTTGAGGGGGTTCCGCAGCGCACCGTCACGCCTGATCCGTCCACGCTTGAACGTCGCCAGCGCGAATATGCGCAAAAACAGACGGCGTTTAATTCCGTTTGGGATGGGCAAGGTTTTCTCGACGGGTTTATCGAACCATCCAGCGGCATCACCACCGGGGTTTACGGCTCACAGCGGGTTTATAATGGCACGCCGGGCAATCCGCATTGGGGGCATGATTATGCCAATGATGTCGGCACGCCCGTGGTCTCGCCCGCGGGCGGTCTGGTGACGCTGGCAGAGCCGGATATGTATTATGAAGGCGGACTGATCTTTATTGATCATGGTCAGGGCCTGATCAGCGCGTTTCTTCATATGAGCGCGGTGCATGTTGAAGCGGGCACGATTGTTGAGCAGGGCCAGTTGATCGGTGAAATTGGAGCGGGGGGGCGTGCGACCGGCCCGCATCTGGATTGGCGGGTCAAATTGCGCAATGGGTTTTATGTTGATCCGGCACTCTTGCTGGAGCTGGATTTGAGTGAGGTGGGGGATTAATTCTTCCCGTCCTTCGAGGCTCTTCGGATAAATCCTCAGAGCGCCTCAGGATGAGGTTGAGGAAGAGTTTTTTAGCTTAATTATATCAGTTTGTTATGCGTATTTAACCTCATCCTGAGGTGCGAGCAAGGCGAGCCTCGAAGGACGCAAAGCCCTATTTCCGATAGACATCTTTGGCCCACCGGCGATGGACCCAGAACCATTGTTCCGGTGCTTCGCGAATAACACTTTCCACCCATTGATTGATGGTGCCCACGGTTTCGACAATGGCTTCGGATTTGTCGGGATTGGTTGAGAGCTCGACCGGATCGTGGATGGTCACGCGAAAGCGCACCCCGCCCAGACGGCGAATGGAAAGGGGCACCAGGGGATAGCCATTGCGCATGGCCAGACGGGTCGGGCCGGGCGCGGTCATCGAGGGGTGACCAAAGAAGGGCGCTTCAACCCCGTCATTCATTTTCTGGTCGTTCATCAGGGCAACGGATTCGCCTGCTTTTAAAGCCCCGATGAGACGTTTGGCTCCTTCACCGCCCTTGGCCGCCATCAGCTTGACGCCGTAATCGGCCCGTGTTGACTGGATGCGTTGGTCTATCAGCGGATTATTGGCGGGCCGATAGGTCAAATGGCAATTGAGCCCGCTTTGCATGATCGCCGCGGCGGCAATTTCCCAATTGGATTGATGCAGGGAAATAATGACGAGGGGCTGGCCGTTATCGCGGGCTTTTTCCAATATTTCGCGACCGACAAACTCAACGCGCTCGTTGAAAAAATCCGGATCGGCGAATTTGTCCAAATGTGGCATTTCGCCAATCAGACGGCCAAAGCCATCCCACATATTGCCGAGCAAGCGGTCCAGCTCCGGTGCGGCAGCGTCTGGAAAACAGCGCTGCATATTGATGCGGGCGATACGCTGGGTCGAGGTTTTCGGGCCGATATAGCGTAACAAGCTGGCGGCTTTGTCAGACGCCTTGTCAATACTCATCGAGCGGAAATAGGCGGTATAGGCATCCCAGGCCAGGGCTTCACCATGGCGACCGATCCGGGTCAGGAAGGAGGCATTGCGCTGGGCTTCAATCATGATGCGGTTTCCATAACATCATGCAGCAACGCGTCCAGATCAGCCGGTGAGGCAAATTCAGCGGTGATCGGCCAGATGCTGACCTCTTTTTGCATGTCAGCGGGCAGGCGGACCCAGTCTTTTTCCGTGGTGATCAGTCGGGCCTCATGGGCATCTGACAGGGCGCGTAAATGGCGAATATCGCCTGCATTATAGGGGTGATGATCGGCAAATTGCGCGGTTTCAGCCAGATGCGCCCCGGCCGTTGTGAGGCTATCGAAGACTTTTTGTGGGCGACCGATACCGGCAAACGCGACCAAGGGACCTTCGGGAGGCTGTGATGTCGGTGCGAGCCAGGCGTGAAGCACGGGCTTTTCCAGATCAGCCAGACCCAATCCCTGATAATCGGGTGTGTCATCCATTCCTTTTGTGATGACGATAACCGCATCGGCGCGGGACAGGCCGCGGGCAACAGGTTCGCGCAAGGGACCGGCTGGAAAGACACGATTGGCCCCCCATCCGGCCTGACCGTCGATCACGACGATAGAGAGATGCTTTTTCAGGCCCGGATTTTGGTGGCCATCATCCATGACAATGGCTTCGGCTCCGTTTTGGGCTGCGCTGCGGGCACTATCTGGTCGATTTCGGCTGATCCAGGCGGTCGCTGAGCGGGCCAGTAACAAAGGCTCATCACCGACATCCATGGCGGTGTGCGTGGCCAGATCGACTTTGACCGGGCCCTTCAGCTTGCCACCATAGCCACGCGAGAGGGCGTGGGCGCTCACTTTCATATCCTTGAGGCGGGCCAGAATGGCTTGGGTGATCGGTGTTTTTCCGGTTCCACCAAGGGTCAAATTGCCCACACAGATGACCGGGATACCGGGGTCAATTGGAATGGTTTTGGCGATACGGCGGGCTCCGGCCCAGCTGTATATCCAGCTCAGCGGCGTCAGCAGGGCACGCGCCAGTTCACCGGATCCGCGTCCGCCATCGGTGCGCCAGAAGGCGGGCTCCCTCATTGTCTGGCCTCCAAATCATCTTCATCGCCTGGAAGCAGGGAGATGAGTGCGGACAATGTGGTTTGCAAGGCACCGCCCGAGGCTTCGGCTATCGCGGCCCGGGCGCTATCCTGTTTTGGTCCCTTGCCGGTCCAGATATCTTCGACCGCCTGGGCGAGGCTTTGCGCATCCTCAACAAACAGAGCGGCTTTGTGCGTGCGGTAGGTATCGAACAAGTCCTGGAAGCTGGCATGGTGTGGGCCGCAGATAACGGCGGCACCGGCTTGATTGGCTTCTATCGGGTTATGGCCGCCGATATTCTTTTTCAAACTTCCGGCGATCAGGGCGGCCGGGGCGAGGGAAAACCACAATGGCATTTCACCCAGCGTGTCGGCCAGCCAGACCTGATCATCAGTGTGCGGGAGCTGATTGGCTGAGCGCAATGCATAGCCAAATTTTTTCTTCTTGATCAAACCGGCGATGGATTTGGCCCGTTCCGGGTGACGCGGAGCCAGGACAAGGAGGGCCAGAGGATGTTTTTCCAGCAACAGGCTGTGGGCTTTGAGAATGATTTCTTCTTCGCCCTCATGGGTGGAAGCGGCCAGCCAGACATGTCGGCCTGAAATATCCACGCGCGCTTGGGACAGGGTATGGGGGTCGGCTTCAACCGCGCGGGCTTCCAGTTTGAGATTGCCGGCAAAGGTCACCACTTCGCCCATAATCTCTTCAAGCCCGTCCTGGGTGCGTAAATCGGCCGTGCCAATCCAGTCAAAACAGGAGAACAGGAAGCGCGCAGTGTCCGGGCGCTTTTTTCGCCAATTGGACAGAGATTTGTCATTCATCCGGGCATTGACGAGGGCCATCGGAATGGCGCGTTTGGAAGTTTCCAAAATCAGATTGGCCCAAAGTTCGGATTCAGCAAACACGGCCAGGGTCGGTTGCCAATGATCCAGAAAGCCCTTGACCGCAGCGGGCGTGTCAATCGGAACGTATTGGTGACGGGCATTGGAGGGCAGGCGCTTGGCCATCAAATCGGCGGATGTCGTCGTGCCGGTGGTAACGATGAAGCTCAGATCGGGCCGCAAGCCGCCCAGCTCATCGACCAGAGTGGCCAGAACCAGACTTTCACCAATGCTGGCCCCATGTAGCCAGACCAGATCCCCTTCCGGTCTGGGCTCAATTGGGCGACCCAGGCGTTCATGGCGGCGGGACGAATCTTCCTTGCCCTTGCTGGCACGATGATTGAGCAATATCGGGAAAAGGGGGGCAGCAAGGCGTGTAAAACCCCGATACAGGGAGAGTGCCAGAGGCAGGCTCACTGCAGAACCTCCTTTGCCACATTACCGGGCCCTGTTCCCGGACGCATGTTTTCATCCGCGTCAATGATTTCGCCTCCGCAGGCCAGATCGGCTTCCCGTGTCAGATCATTCATACGGGTTTCCAGCAGAAGTCGCGCCGCTTCCAAGTCTTCCTGACTGGCGTCTTTGGCAACATGAATTTGTTCGCCCCAGATAATCACACCCCTGGTGAAGAACTGTGGCAGGCAATGCTTGTCCCAGGCTTTTCCCAAGACCCATTTGCGCTTTGTCGACCAGGTGAAAGGCTGGATGGGAACGCCGGTATCACGCGCCATGCGGATGGCTCCATAGCCTGAGCGCATGCGCGGTCCGCGGGGTCCATCCGGGGTCAAGACAGCGCTTCCACCTGTAGCCAAATGAGCCAACATAGCCCGATAGGCGGCTTCACCGCCCTTATTCTTTTCCGGCTTGTTCTTGTTATGAGATGAGCCTCGGATCAGGCCGACATTATACCAGCGCGCCAGTCTTGAACCGATATCGCCTTCGCGGGAACGGGAAGCCAGGGCGACCATGCGGTCCCGGTTTTTATACCAGCCTTGCAAAGCCATGAGCACACGTCCGTGCCAGACACAGCCGAGGATGGGGGTCTTGTCTTCCCAGATTTTGTCGATGATAGGTTTGCCGCGCACTTCCCAGCGGATAGAGCGTCTGACCAGCTCGATATAGAGCACGGCGAGGAGGGCGACTAACTCTTGTGCCCAAGGCTTTGAAAGCATTCTTTTCATCATGACAGTCTCTAGCTCGCTTCCGGTGAAGAAAAGGTCAAGCGTTGCGCGCGGTTGCCACCGGGCGGCTGACAGCCTAAATCCCGCCTGAGAAGAGATGAGACAGCATGACTTACGATCTGACAGACCCGAAAGACTATAAGCGCGCCTGGAGTGATTATCTGTGGAAGGATCACGGCGTCTTGCGTCTGCGTTTCAACAATCATCATGAAGTTGGTGGCGGGATGTGGCGCGCCAATCAACCGTCTCCGGATCGCCTTGCCGAGCTGAAAGAGCAGGGCTTCAAGACCATTCTCAATATACGCGGCACCCAACCCGGTGTTTGTTATTACGATCTGGAAAAAGACGCGTGCGAGAAACTGGGTCTGGTGATGCACGATCTGCCCTTTGGTTCTCGTGAAGCACCGTATGTGGATCGGATCGAACGGGTGGTGAAGATTTTCGAGACGATGGAATTTCCAGCTCTTTTGCACTGCAAGTCAGGCGCAGACCGGGCGGGATTGATGTCTGTTTTGTTCTTGCTGATTCACGAAAAGCGCCCCTTTGAGGAGGCGATTGAGCACTTGTCGTTAAAGTATTTACACGTCAAGGCTGGTAAAACCGGCATGCTGGATTATTTTTTTGAAGCCTATCGCAGCTATAATGAAGAGACACCGATCGCGTTTCTCGATTGGGTCAGAAATGTCTATGATCGTGAGGCTGTACAGTCAGGTTTCATGGCCAGCTGGTGGGGAAATTTTCTGACCGAGCGGCTTTTGCGCCGCGAATAATCCAAACTGGATTCTTTAATACCGCCCGATTCATTGGATATGACGACGGATGATCCTGCTTCAGGCAGGTTAACACTCATTAACCATGTCACGACCGAGTCGAAACAGGTCGTCAGCGCGGGAGATGGTGTTCATGGATGATGCAAGACCCATTGCGGACAGGAATTGTGAGGCACTGAATCAAATCAACTTTCAGCTTTCACGCGAAAGCGGGCGAACCTTTCTCAAAGCGTTTGTTGAGCAAACCGCAGAAATTTTTGCGGCAGATTTTCTGTTTATAGGCCGTTTGCATATGCCAAGTCGGCGTGTGCGTTCGCTTCATGTGTCAGCTCTGGGCCATGAGGCGTCGAATTTTTCCTACCCACTTTCCGGTACGCCTTGTGATGAAGTGTCCCGGGCCAATGTGTGTGTGTACCGGGACAATGTCGCCCAACTTTATCCTGACGATAAAATGCTTAAAGAAATGGGTGTTCGCGGATATGTGGGTATTCCGCTTTATGATGGGGCTGAGCCTGTGGGGATTGTTGTCGCCCTGTTCAAACGGGCGATTGATTTTACCGATGACGTGTTGGCGGTCCTCTCGCATTACAAGCGACGTTTGACGGTGGATGTTCTGGAGCAGGAAATGTCTGAAAGGGCGGCTCTGGCGATTGAAGGGACAACGGACGGGATTTGGGATTGGTGTTTGCCAACCCATATGATCTTTCTTTCGGCTCGATGCCGGGAATTGCTCGGCTATGAACCCCAGGAAAAGACCGGTGATGTCGATATTTTCCTGTCTCTCCTGCATGTGGATGACCGGGCCCGGGTTTTTTCATCCTTGCAAATACACAAAAACTCCGGGCAACCGTTTGATCTGTCCATCCGTTTCAAGACTGTGGGTGGTCACCATCGCTGGTTTCGCTTGCGCGGTGAATCTGTGCGCAATCCGGACGGTGATGCTGTTCGTGTGGTTGGAACGATTACCGACATTCATGATCTGGTTGAGGCCCGGCAACAAGCGACTGAAGCCAGCCGTGCCAAATCAAAATTCCTATCGACGATGAGCCATGAAGTGCGCACACCGATGAATGGCATATTGGGCATGTCGGGCCTATTGGCGACAACCAAGCTGGATGCGTCGCAACAGGACATGGTCAAGACCATAGAGGAATCCGGAAATTCATTGTTGGTTATTCTCAATGATATTCTGGATTTGGCCAATCTGGAATCGGGTCGCTTTGAAATTCAGGACTTCCATTTCAACCCGGCTGATCTGGTACGGAATGTGGTCAATCCATACCGGGCCAAAGCCATGGAAAAAGGCTTGAACTTGTATCTGACAATTGATCCTTGTGCGGACAGAGAAGCGCAGGGTGACCCACACAGGGTGGGCCAGATTTTATCCAATTTGCTGTCAAATGCGGTCAAGTTTACGGACAGGGGTGAGATCAGCGTCCGCTGTTTGATGTCTCAAACGTCGGCGGGAAAGGCAGAAATTCGCTTTGAAATCAAAGATACCGGGATTGGAATTGCTCACGATATGACAGAGCGTATTTTCAGGCCGTTCAGTCAGGCAGAATCTGAAATGGCGCGCAAAAATGGTGGAACGGGTCTGGGATTGGCCATCTCCAGGAAACTGGCTGAGCTGATGGGCGGTGACATTTCTGTTGAGAGCTCACCGGGGGGCGGATCGATCTTTGTGCTGAAAGTTCCTGCGCCGGTATACAGCGAACAGACAGAGACTTTAGTTCCCGCTTGATGCCTCTGGCTCAGTGTTGGTCTTGTCACCAAACTGCATCTGGCTAAGGCGCGCATAAACGCCTTTTTTGCTAACAAGCTCATCGTGTTGGCCCTGTTCCACGATCAGGCCGTCTTCCATCACATAGATCCAGTCCGCATTGCGAACTGTCGACAGGCGGTGGGCGATAACCAGCGTGGTCCGGCCTTCTGCCAGATGTTCCAATGCGGTCTGGACGCGCTTTTCGGATTCGGTGTCCAGTGCGCTGGTGGCTTCATCGAGGAGCAGGATCGGTGCGTCCTTGAGCAGGGCACGGGCGATGGACAAGCGTTGACGCTGACCGCCGGATAAATTGCTGCCGCGTTGGCCGACCGGGCTGTTATAGCCATCGGCCATGTCCATGATGAAGTCGTGGGCGTCAGCGGCTTTGGCGGCGGCGATGATCTCATCATCGCTGGCATCAAGGCGGCCAAAGGCGATATTGGCGCGCACACTGTCATCAAACAGGGTGACGTCCTGGCTGACCAGAGCGATGGCGCTGCGCAAGGAAGCGATGGAGGTTGAGCGGACATCGCTGCCATCAATCATCACACGGCCCGTTTGCGGGTCATACAGGCGCGGTATGAGATTGAGGATGGTGGATTTTCCCGAGCCTGAAGCGCCAACGAGGGCGACGGTTTTCCCGGCTTTTGCGGTCATGGACACGCCTTTCAGCGCCGGGGTGCCGTCGGGATAATCAAAGCCGACATTGTCCAGGTCAAGCTTGCCTGAACTTACATTGAGCGCAGGGGCATCAAGGACGGCTGTCACTGTGTCTTCTTCGTCGAGAACGGTGAAGACACGTTCGAGAACGGCAAATCCCTCCTGAACCACAGCATTGAGCGTCCCGATAGCCCGGACAGCCGGGGACATCACACCAACGCCTACCAAAATGCCCATGATATTACCGATGGAGGTATCGCCATTGACCAATCTCAGCCCGGCCAATCCGACAAGACCGGCGAAGGCCAAGCCGCCGACGATTTCAAGAATAGGGTCAACGCGCGCCTTGTTTTCCGTGATTTTCAGCAGAAAGCGGAAGCGGTCGGCGAAGGTTTTTTTGGCTCTGTCCTGTTCATAATCTTCCAGCCCGTAAGTTTTTACCATCCGTGTACCGGAAAAGCTTTCTTCCAGCTGGCTGGTGACATTGCCCATCTGGGATTGGGCGTCCGAGGAGGTTTTGCGCAAGCGCTGACCGATCCGGATCACCGGGTAGGAGGCTATCGGATAGACGACCAGAACCAGAAGGGTGAGCATCCAGTCCATCATCAACATGGACGCGACCATGGCGATAATAGTCAGTGTGTCGCGGGCCAGATTGTTGAACAGGCGGACCAGGGTTTCACGCAAGAGCGTGATGTCATTGGTGAAGCGTGAGACCAGACTGCCTACAGCTTCAGACTGGATGCGGGCAAAGTCAGCGCGGACAAAGCGGGCAAACATCCGGTTCTGGATGTCTTCCATCACATTGAGCGCCAGCCGATTGGTCTGAACGGTTTGCAGGTACAGGCTGAGACTGCGGACGATCGTCAGGCCAATGGCTGCCAGAGGCGCGATCGGGAAGAAGCTGGGATCGCGGGCGTCGAGAAGATCAAAGGTCCATTTGAACAACCAGCCATAACTGGCCACAGCGGCAGCCGTGAGGGCTGATAAAAACAGGGTGAGCGCGACCAATTTCCACCGCGGAGCCAGCCAGTCACGCCACAGGCGGCGGTCCAGTTCCAGTGTGGATTTTGATGCAGGGTCACTCAACGCCTTGATCCGCCTTTATTTCTTGTCAGACGCCGGATCGAGAAGTTTGTGGGCGTGGATGATGAAGTAACGCATATGCGCATTATCCACGGTGCGTTGGGAGGCACCCTTCCAGGCTGCACGGGCTTCAGCATAACTGCCGAAAGCACCCACGAAATCGACGGCATCCAGATCTTTGAACTCACAATTATCCGGTGTCACGCAGGCCAGTTCTCCACCAATGACAAGGTGTAGAAGTTGGGGGTTCATATCGCTCATGACAAGGTTTCCGTTATTTTATAGGGAGGCTGTAGGGTTAAAGTCCACCGATTGACATATCATCAATCAGGACGCTGGGGCTGTTGGTTGAGCCCCTGAATTTCAGATCATTGGCCGGGATCAACCGGCCAAAAATGTCGACCAGATTTCCGGCGACAGTGATTTCACTGACCGGATGATCGATCTGGCCCTTGGTTATTTTGTAGCCGGAGACACCGACCGACCAATCGCCGGTATTGGAATTGAGTGAGGGGCCGAACATTTCCATGATCAAAACACCATCCTCAAGGCCCGCAATCATGTCTTCGCGAGACAGGTTTCCGGGCTCCAGATGCAAATTTGTGGTGCCGACACCGGGCGGTCCGCCCATGGATAAAGAGGCATGTCCCGTGGGCGTCATCTCCAATTGGCGGGCGGAGGCCGAGTTGAGCAGCCATGTGGTGAGATGTCCGTCCTGGATCAGGGCAGAGCGTTGATTGCGTGTGCCTTCACCGTCAAAGGGCGTGGAGCCATGTCCCCAGGCCCGGTGTGGGTCATCGATAATGTTGATGTTGTCAGAGAAAATCTTTTCGCCCAGCTTTTCACGCAGGAAGGAAACACCGCGGGCGACGGCAGGGCCGCTGATTGCTCCGCACAAAGCGCCGAGGAATGTGGTTGCGACCTTGCGATCAAACACTACCGGCAAGACCCCGCTGGGAAGCTTTGTTGCACCGAGGCGTTTGACGACGCGTTCTCCGGCCTCCGTGCCAATTTCTTCCATGCCGCGTAGATCAGAGGGGCGACGGGCGCCGGTTCCGGCGTAATCGCGTTCCATCTCACCGTCGCGTTCGGCGATGACGCTGACGCCATAGCTGAACACACTCTTTCGCCAGCCATGATTAAAGCCGGTCGAGGTGGCGTAGGCTGCTCCGCCTTGTCCCTGACTGGCAAAGGCGGATTCCGTCATGGTGACGCCGTCTATGGCGCGGGCGGCGTTTTCAACATCCGTGGCGCGCTTTTCCAATTCTGCGGGCGACCAGTTTGTCGGGTCAAACTGCTCGATTTGCGGCGGGTTTTTATCGAGACGGTCCGCTTCAGCCAAGGCAGAGAAAGGATCTTCCGGCGCTGATTTAGCCATAGCGACGGCGCGGGCGATGGCGGTTTCACGGCCCTGGGCTGACAAATCGGAAAAGCCGACGCCGGCCTGTTGTTTGCCGATAAAGACCCGCACGCCGGCGTCCAGGGATTCTGAACGCTCGACATCTTCCAGTTTTCCATCCCGGATGGAAATATCCATGGAGCGGGATTCACCGACGGAGGCTTCAGCGGAATCGGCACCCAGACGCAGGGCGCTTTTGACAAGATCGCCTGCAATATCTTGCAGGGCGGCGGGATCGGGGGCGTTGTTAGAAGAGCTCATGATCCGGCTATAAACCCGCCCCTCAATCCCGGCAATGGTCTAGCTGAATGCGGCGATCAACAACAACACGCTGGAGGCCAGATAAGTCAGCCATGTTATCGTGGTTCCGACAAAGCGGCCAAGGCTGGGCGTGTAGGATGTCAACATGCCGTAGGCAAACAGGATGCGCCCGAATGTCAGGGCCCCACCAATGATGTGCAGCTGCATCACAGGCGCATTCATGGCATGCATGAGAAACAGGGCAAACAAGCCAAGCGGGATGAATTCAACGGAATTGCCGTGCGCTCTGCAGGCTTGCTCCAACGCTTTGTCATCGCCTGTGCCCAAGCTGACCTTGGCGCGTTGTCTGTGGCGACTGACATTGCCAGCCAAAAACAGGATGAGCAAAATATTGAGCCCGGCATACAGGCTGACGATTTGAATTGAAGTCATGATTTCCCCTTGAAATGCTTGACGGCACTGCTTGTGGCTGTGCGACCAGAAATAAACGTCTCTTGGGCGTATATCAGCTAAAACTGCTTTGGCAATAAGGGATCGGGCTCAGGAGGGGTCATCCTGTTTGGGCGGCAGCTGGCTGGCCTGGCGAATGCCATCGGCCAAAATTTCCGGTGTCTCCGCGCCGGAAACCGATAATTGGCCATTATAGATATAACAGGGCACTGCCGAGACACCGAGTTTGCGGAAGAACATTTCCTCGTTCCAGACGTCCTGCTTGTCACGCTCGGTTGGTAGCAACTCCCTGACCAGATCAGCATCAAGGCCGACTTGTCCGGCCAGTTCTGCCAAGGTTTCGCTATCACCGATATCGCGGCAGTCTGAAAAGAAAGCCCGGTACAGGGTTTCCACCATTTCGCTGGCCAGATTTTGACCTGTGGCCCAGCGGATCAGACGGTGAGCATTGATGGTATTAGGTCTTATCTTGATGTCATCAAAGCGAAATTCGATCCCCGCTGCCGGGGCTGCCGCTTCCAGATGGTCGCGCATCTGTTTCCATCGATCTGAATGCTCGCCGGAAAATTTGGCTTTCATGTAATCGCTATAGGGCATTCCCTCGGCGGGAAGGGTCGGGTCGAGCTGATAGGGTCGCCACAGGGTTTCGACCTTGATTTCCGGGGCCAGCGTGAGTGCGGCCTCCCAGTTTTTCTTGCCCAGCCAGCACCAGGGGCAGACCAGATCGGCGACGATATCGACAGTGACAGTTTTGCTCATGTCAGATGAGGTAACCGGTTTTGTCGGGGAAGGCGAGTGAGGCTGTCATTTCCCCGGCAGACGACGCGCCGAACGTGACGACACAGGGAAATGACACCCACCACGCAAGTTACAAACCGTCTGCTCAGGTGATGATATCGAGCAATGTATCGGTCATGTCACTTGCGGTTTTGACCATCGCAGCAGATGCCTTGTGAGCTATTTCTGCCTGTTTGATTGCGATGAGAGGCTGAATGAGGTCCTCGCCTTTTGTGGATGAATCAACCAGATTCCCAGCGGCTTTTGCGAGGTTTGATTGCGCGGTCAGCATGCCGGAAACGGCTGTATTAAAGGCGACATTCATGCCGAAACCCTAGGGACTTCCTGGGCCCGTTTCCACTGGTTTTCGTTTTCATGGTTAAGCCGGAGTAAGGCTGGGTGATTGACGCCATCGCACAGACCGCACAGATTGAAATCAGCAGAAGGGGCGTGTCATGGGTTTCATTGTTCGGAGTGTGGGTGTTTTGGCCGGTTTGGTCGTGCTGGGGATCGGTGCGATTGCCGCCTGGGGCTGGGCTCCGGATATCCCGCATGAAGAATTGGCCGAGAGCTATGCCAGTGACAGCTCGCAATTTGTCGAACTGTCGTCGGGCATCTCTCTTCATCTGCGTGATGAGGGCTGTCAGGCCTGTCCGGCGGTGTTCCTGATTCATGGTTCAAATGCGTCCCTGCACACTTGGGAGGCCTGGCGTGAACAATTGGAGGACACTTGGCGTGTGGTCTCGTTTGATATGCCAGGACACGGGCTGACCGGGGCCACGGCAGAAGCCGATTATACCATTGAACGTGCAGCCTCCCTGATCGACGAAGTGCGGGCCTCTCTGGACATTGATGTTTTGCATCTGGCCGGTAATTCCCGCGGCGGGCGGATATCGCTGGTCTATGCTGTTGATCATCCTGAACGGTTATTGAGCCTGTCCCTGCTCAATGCCACGGGTGCGCCCTGGCCGGAACCTGATCCAGATGCTGAACCGGAAGAAGAGCCGGTGATTTATCAATTGATGGCCAACCCAATGGTGGCGCAATCCTTGAAAAATTTCCTGCCAAGGTCTTTTCTGGAAGAGGGCATCCGCAATGCCTTTTCCGATCAGGACAAGGTCACGGATGCGATGATTGATCGCTATCACGATCTGTTGCGTCATCCGGGTAATCGCGAAGCCACCCTGCTCAGGGCAGACATGCCCTACACCACCGAGGCCTATGATAATGCGTCGGTGTTGGCGGATGTGCCGGTTATGGTGATGTGGGGCGATGAGGACAATCTGGTGCCCCTCTCGCTCTCTGAGCGTTATCTGGAAGCTATGCCCCACAGCCAATTGATCGTTTATCCCGGTGTCGGCCATGCGCCCATGGAGGAAGTGGCCGGGCAAAGCGCTGCAGACTTTGAGGCCTTCCTGCTATCGGCCCATGCGTCTGAAAGCCGTGAGGCGTTTCCTGATCATGTCGATGGTCAGGCCCTGTTCGGTTATTACATGCCCGAGGGTGAAATTCGTGTCGGAGATTATGTGCTCTCTCTCATGTTTATGGATGATGCCGCTCAGGCCGATATCTGGACACCGGAAACCGGGCTGGATTATTTCGCGCCGATGATGTTCGAGTTTGATGATGTGACGTCGGATGTGCTGATCCATGAGCTGGGCGGGGAGTATTATGAAAACAGCTCACGGGCTTTGCCGACACGCTTTGCCGTTACCGCCAATTCAGTCTCGTTTGAAGGGTTTGCCGAAGGTGTTGGCGACATCCGTTTTACCGGATCCTATGATCGTTCTGTCGTTCTGGACGCTCAGGAATGGGGGGCGACTGAAAACATCGCCATTGAAGGACGCCTACAGATCGGTGATCAGGTGTTTGAAGACGTACAGTTCAGCTGGTTTGGCGGCGATTGAAGTCTAAGCCAAAACAGCGGGTTTGACCGGGGTTTCAGCCAGGTCTTCACCAAAGACGCGCTGATAAAACTCGGCGATGGTCGGGCGTTCCAGCTCGTCACACTTATTGAGGAAGGTGAGGCGGAAGGCGGTGCCCATATCGCCGAAGATTTCCATGTTTTCCGCCCAGGTGAGCACGGTGCGCGGGCTCATCACGGTGGAAATATCGCCATTGATAAAGGCTTCGCGTGACAGATCGGCGACCTTGACCATATCGGCAACAGATTTACGCCCTTCTTCGCTGGCGGCCAGCTTTTTCATCTTGGCCAGCACGATGGCGTTTTCGGTTTCAGCAGGCAGATAGTTCAAAGTGGCGACAATGGACCAACGGTCCATCTGGCCCTGATTGATCTGCTGGGTGCCGTGATAGAGGCCGGTGGTGTCGCCCAGGCCGATCGTGTTGGTGGTTGAGAACAGGCGAAAGGATGGGTTGGGCCGGATCACCTTGGTCTGATCGAGCAGGGTCAGTGAGCCGGATGCTTCCAATACGCGCTGGATAACAAACATCACATCGGGACGGCCGGCATCATATTCATCAAACAAAATGGCGACGGGGCGCTGCAGGGCCCAGGGCAGGATGCCTTCCTGGAATTCGGTGACCTGTTTGCCATCCTTGAGCACGATGGCGTCCTTGCCGACCATGTCGATACGGCTGACATGACTGTCGAGATTAACCCGGACCATGGGCCAGTTGAGGCGCGCGGCCACCTGTTCGATATGGGTGGATTTACCGGTGCCGTGATAGCCCTGGATCATCACCCGGCGATTAAAGGCAAAGCCAGCCAGAATGGTGCGTGTGGTGTCCGGATCAAAGACGTAATCCGGATCGATAATCGGCGTGTGCTCATCGGGCTGCGAGAACATGGGTACGTCGAAACCCGCATCAAAGCCAAACAGGGCCTTTGTATCGGCAGTGGTGTCGGGGGCAGGGATCGGGAAATTATCGCTCATCGGACTCATCTTTTGGGTAAGCTTGAATGCGATCTATAGCACGCTGATCAAAAGGGGAAAGGCGTGACATCTCCGGAAACCAGTTGTGAGTCTGATATCAGGCCATGCCCGCGTTTTTGAGGATTTGATAGGAGGCAATCACGCGGCCCAATTGTTCCTCGCTGGAGCGATCACCATCATTGACATCCGGGTGGAAGCGGCGAACCAGCTCAGCATAGCGCTTGCGAATTTTCGCTGGCTTGGCGTCCTTGTCCAGTCCCATGGTTTCCAGTGCCTTGGACTGAAGTCGGCCCATGGCTTGTTCTTTGGGCGCTTCCTTGCCATCGCCTTTACGACCGTTCCGGCCATAAATGTCCGAAAATTCCTCGCCCATATTTTGTTCGGAATTGGTCGCCTTGCGCGTCCCGCCATGGGTGTTTTTCCAGCCCCAGGTCTGGCGATGCCCATAGGCCGCACTTTCTCGAAAGGCTTGGGCTTCGCCTTCACCCATGCCGTCAAAAAAGTTCCAGGACTTGTTGTATTGGGCAGCGTGAGATTGGCAAAACCAATAAAAATCATTGAGTTGTGCGTTGGACTTGGGGCATTTACTGCCGCCATGAGAATTGCAGCCGGGCCATTCGCAGACGCGTTCATCGGCGACGGGTTTTTTCTTCGCCGTCTTGATGCGCATGTCTTTAAAGCGCGGTGTATAGTGGAAATCGTCGGTCATCGGGTCCAATTATGCTGGCGAGTCGGTAAAGCAGCAATGAATCGTCTGCTGAAAAAGGTGATAAAATGAGTGAAATGAAAAACCGCATAGAAGCGCGTCTCAAGACGTTTTTCTCACCTTTGGAGCTGATTGTCACGGATGACAGTCACCTGCATGCCGGTCATGCCGGAGCCAGGCCGGGCGGGCAAAGCCATTTTACCGTTGATATCCTGTCGGACCGCTTTGCCGGACTAAACCGCATTGCCTGTCACCGACTGGTCAATGAAGCTTTGGCGGAAGAGCTGAAAAGTGACATTCATGCCCTGGTGATCAAGACACGGGTGCCAAGCTGACCTTCCGGGCTTAATCCGGGCTCTGACAGACACGCAGTTGGGTGATCTGGTTGCGGCGGCGTTCAATCACTTCAAAGCGGATGCCGTGAAAGCGAAATACCTGACCGCGTTCAGGGATGGTCTGGGCTTCATGGATGACCAGACCGGCCACGGTGACCGCTTCTTCATCGGGCAAGTCCCAATCCAGCGCCCGATTGAGATCACGAACCGGAACCACACCATCAACACACCAGACCCCGTCTTTCTCAGGCCGGATACCCTCTACGGTGATATCGTGTTCGTCTTCAATCGTGCCGACAATCTCTTCCAGAATATCTTCCAGCGTGACCAGGCCCATCAGGGCCCCGTATTCGTCCACCACAAGCGCGAAGTGTTCGCGTTTTTCACGAAAGGCGTTGAGCTGATCGAGAACTTCTGTGGTTTCCGGCACAAACCAGGGTTCACGCTGGATAGATGCGATATCTATTGTTGAGGGTTCGCCTGCATTTTCCAACAAGGCCCGGGCCAGATCGCGGGCATGGAGAATGCCGATAATATTCTCGGGATCATCTTTAAACAGTGGCAGACGGGTATGCGGGCTGCCCAGCGCTTCAGAAATGATTTCGGCTGCCGGTTTGTTGGCATCGATCATGGTGATGGATTTGCGGTGAACCATGATGTCGTCAACGATCAATTCGCGCAGATCAAGAACGCCGCCGAGCATGTCACGGTCGTTTTTGACCACGCTGCCTTCTTCATGATGCAGCGCAATCGCACCGCGTAATTCGTCATGCGAGGATAAGACCGGGCCTTCCACCTTGGCTCCAAACAAGCGCAGAACGCCGCGAACCACCATCTGCACCGCTCCGACGACGGGGGCGAAAACGCGCACCACGATCATGATGGGCCGGGAGACTTGCAGGGCAAAACGTTCCGGATTGGACAGGGCATAGGTCTTGGGCAAAACCTCGGCAAAGATGAGCACCATCAGGGTCATCACCAGGGTTGCCAGCCAGACGCTACCTTCACCCAATAGTCGGACAAACAGCTGACCGGCTATCATGGATGCGGCGATATTGACGAGATTATTGCCCAGCAATATCGCGCCAAGCAGGCTTTCACCATCACTGATCAAAAGGTTGACCCGGGCGGCTCTCGGATTTTTTTCCTTTTCCAATTGCAACATGCGGGCGCGCGACGTCGCGGTCAGCGATGTTTCGGAACCGGAAAAGAAAGCCGAAAATACGAGCAGGCCTAGGATCATCAAGGCGGGGCCAAGCAGGCTCCAGTCAATGCTCATCAGAGCGTCGTCTCCATAAATCGGACGAGATCGGCCTCGTCGCTTGTTGTGTCTATGTACGCATTTCCGATGCCACGCGCGAGTACCAATGTGATCTGGCCGCCCTGGTTCTTCTTGTCGTTGCGCATGCAATCAACCAAATCCTTGGCGTTCCAGTCTTTGTGGACAAGGGTTTTGGGCCCATCTGGAAGGCCCATATTGCGCAAATGTGCGGTGACGCGATCAACATCATTTTCAGGGCAAATACCTTTGTGATGCGCGTATTGAAACGCCAAAGACAGCCCGGCCGCGACGGCTTCACCGTGGCGAATACTGTCTTTCGGGGCGCACGCTTCAAAGGCGTGGGCAAAGGTGTGACCCAGATTGAGCAGGGCGCGGACACCGGTTTCGCGTTCATCCTGTGAGACGATTTTTGCTTTGTAAGCGATGGCGTCGCTTATGGCCTGGGTGAGGACTTGCCCCTCCAGAGCGTCAGGGCCAGCCTTTTCAAGGCGATCAAACATGTCGGCGTCGCCAATCAAGGCGGCTTTGACAATTTCAGCATAACCTGCACGGCGTTCACGCAAGGGCAGGGTTTCGAGGAAGTCAGCCTCCGCGATCACCAATTCGGGCTGATGGAAGCTGCCGACAAAATTCTTGCCGTGGCGTGTATTGATACCGGTTTTGCCACCAACAGAGCTGTCGACTTGAGCCAATAACGTGGTGGGTATCTGGATAAAGCCGATCCCGCGTTTGGTAATGGCAGAGGCAAAACCGACCAGATCGCCGATGACACCGCCGCCAAGGGCAATGACGGATTCAGAGCGCTCGATTTTATGGTCGAGAAATTGATCTGTCAGCGCTTCCAGTCGGGGAAAGCTTTTACTGGTTTCACCAGCCTCAAGGATGATGACTTCACTTGAGATGCCTTCTGAAGAGAGAAAATGTGTCAGGCGTTCAAGATGGAGCGGGGCAATGTTTTCATCGGTAACGATTAGGGTGCGCCCTGTTGGAAACAGGTCGGCCAGATGGTCTCGCGCCGCTTCAAGGGCACCGGAGCCAATGATCACATCATAGCTGCGCGAACCCAGTTCAATCTTTTCGGTCAGAACATCATTCATGGTTTGCATCTCTGTTGCGCAGGGCATCAATGATGGCATCGACGGTCAATTGGTGTGTCCCTTGGTCTGCTGTCACATGGATATCGGCTTCACTATATATGATGCTGCGTGTTTCCATGAGGTTACGCATCACTTTTTCCGGGTCTTCGGTCTTGAGCAGGGGGCGTGTGTCGCGTTTTGAAACGCGCGCCATCAAGGTTTCAATATCGGCCTTGAGCCAGACTGATATGGCTTTGCCTTTGATGTTGTCTCGTGTTTCCGGATTCATAAACGCGCCGCCACCCAGGGCTAAAATCATGGGAGACTCATCCAGCAGGCGGGCAATGATCTTGCGCTCCCCGTCGCGAAAAGCCTGTTCGCCAAAGTCGTCAAATATCTCGGAAACCGTTCTGCCTGCTGCGTTTTCTATCTCTTCATCGGCATCCTTGAAGGGGCGGTTCAAAGCGGTCGCCAAGCGGCGGCCCACCGTGGTTTTACCGACCCCCATCAAGCCGATCAGCACGATGGAATGTGTGGATGAGGAAACGCTTTTCATGCTTTCGGTATAAAGCGTCTGGAAATCGCCGCAATCACCGTTACCCTTACAGCGGCAAGAGGTTTGCAGTTGGATCTGCGAAGGCAGGTCAGATACAGGGGTAGGGCATGCGTGGTTTGATAGTCGGCGTTGTGGGGTTTCTGGGCGTCGTGGCACTGGGTTTCGGGGTGCTGGTATTGATGGCCAATGGGCTGGAGCCAGTACAGGAAGAAGTTGTTGTAGAGCTTGAAGATGATTTTCCGCGCTAGCCTTTTAGCTCTTGGGCTGAGCGGGTCTGCTCTCGCTCAAGACCAGATTGAAGTACAAAGCCTGAGTGCTTTGGATCCGCTTGAGGTGGGTTTGCCCGATGCCGGGCTTCGCGAGAGGCTGTGGGATGGCACGGATGCGTCTATGGCCTTGCGCGTGCTTGAGGCGCTGCCCGATGCCGCCAGTGAAGGTTATGCCTCGGTCTATACCGCAGACCTTGCCCGTTCGGTGCTCAGCAGTGGGGGATACCCGCCTGTCGGTGGCCGGGGCAATCAGGATTTGGCGGTTATGCGCCTTGACCGGCTATTGGCGGCGGCAGGCCCCTATGATGCCTACGACCTTCTGGAGCGAACGCCGAATATCAACCAAAATCCGGAATTGTCTTACTGGCATGCAGAGCTGGCCTTTGCGCTGGGGGATAATGTTGGTGCTTGCCGGACAGCCAATTCACTTTTGACAGACCGCGATCAGCCTTATTGGCTTCGCGCGCGCGCTTATTGTCTGGCGCTGAGCGATCAGGGTGCGGCGGCAGAATTAACGGCGGAATTGGCCACAGCCAGCTTGCCGGATGTTGATTTTGACACGCTTTTATTTGCCCTGACGCTGGGAAATGGTGTGTCCGGGGATATGCCGGCTATTGATACGGGTTTGAAAATGGCCCTGACCCGTCAGGTGTCTGATGAGGCTGTCACCCCGATTCAGATCGGGGAAGCTGCGCCGTTTTGGCTTAGCAAATATCAGGCAGAGCGTCTGGCGTCTGATCTGGTTCAGGCTGATGATCCTCTGGCCTTTTTGGTTGAAGCGACAGAGCAGACAGGCGCAGAACGCACCGCCCTGCTTGAAGCGGTGCTGGTTCAGGGCGTGGACCGTGAATTGGCGGCTCAGGCTTTGGCTGAACTGTTGAAGGATGCCAAATCTGAGGGCGAATTTACCAATGCCGCCCGATTTTATGGGCGTGAAATCAACACACTGCCGATCAATGAAGATACACTTCATCATGGCTTTGATTTTGTTTTGGCCGCTTTATTGATTGATGATGTCAGCACCGCCACACGGTGGCGGGATGCGTTATTACATGGCCCCGTTCGGACGATGTCAGAGCCATTTTTTGATCCAGCTTCCGAGATTGAAAAACCGGCCACGCTGGACCCACTTGATCCTGAAACAGTGGTCAATGAGCCGGATGCTGCAAACTTTGTGGTTCCGCCGGAATGGATCCCGCCACCCATGGAGCAGATGGTGGTTCTGGATTTGGCAATCGCTGTTGCAAACCAAGACCTTGCTGGGATGGAATTTACCGCCATTCAAGGCATTTTTCTGGAGACCCGTCCTGATGTCGCCTTGTCTGTCATTCATGCCCTGACCCGTTTGGGGGTCGAGCCGCCGCGTAATCTGAGACCGGCGCTGATGGATGTTGAGATGTCGCAAAATCATCCAGCGATTTTGGTGATGGAAGCGGCGTCGCGTGATGGGGCCCAGGCAGAAACCATGCTTTTGGCTTTGAGTGTGCTGTCTGATTTTGAGCACGCTTTATCCATTGATGAGCTGGGCCGGATCGTTGAAGCACTGGACCGGATCGGAATGCGCGATGCGGCGATGGGCCTTGTTCTTGAGCGCATTATTGCGGGGGTTTTGTGAAAACGGATCAGGAGATTGATCTTTTTCTCGACATGATGGCGGCTGAGCGCGGCGCTGCCATCAATACGCTGGATGCTTATCGGCGGGATTTATCCGACATAGCGGGCCGGTTGACTGTGTTTGGTGTCGGGCTTGCCCATGCCAAAACGCCGGACCTTGAAAAGGTGTTGTCCTCAATGCAGCAAGACGGATTGTCTGCGGCCACAGCGGCCCGGCGTCTGTCGGCGATGAAGCGGTTTTACAAATTTCTGCTGTCTGAGGGCATGCGGGACGATAATCCGGCCATTCCGCTGCGGGGCCCGAAGCTGGGCAAGAGCTTGCCGAAAATTCTCAGTGAAGCGGATGTGGACCGTCTGTTTGAAGCCGCTGAAAAGCTGACCGGGCCAGCCGGTGTGCGAACGCGCGCCTTGATGGAAATCCTCTATGCAGGGGGCTTGCGGGTCAGCGAGCTGGTTTCCTTGCCACTGGATTCCATTGTCAGCTCTGAGCGCTGCATCTTCATCAAGGGCAAGGGCGGCAAGGAACGCATGGTTCCGCTAACGCCTGCAGCCCTTGAGGCGATTACGGCATATCGTGAGGTCAGACAGGCGCATCTTCCGGTTAAAAAGGAAGCGCTGGCGGCGAAACGCTTTTTGTTTCCGTCCCGCACGGCCAAAAGCGGACATATGACCCGTGAACGCTTTGCCCAGGTGTTAAGGGAGCTCAGCCTGGCCGCCGGTCTGGATGCGCGCAAAATTTCACCGCATGTGCTGCGTCATGCTTTCGCCACGCATCTTCTGGCCCGCGGGGCCGATTTGCGCAGTGTGCAACTCTTATTGGGCCATGCCGATGTCTCGACAACGCAGATATATACCCATGTCCTGGATGAGCGCCTGAAGTCACTGGTCGAGAACGCGCACCCCTTGTCGAGGAAGCGCTAGGTTGGCGGGGACAACACAAATTAAATTGAGATATAACGAATTCGCAGAAAGAAAAATGTATTGGTCCAATTGCTTTGTATCGCAATTACGGCTGTGTCTTAAATATTTAAGGTGATCTCATGCGAAAATTAGTCTTATTTCCATTCGTGTTTTTGCTGGCTTCGTGCGATAGTGAAAAAACGGTCATGCCTCTAACCCATAACATTACTGAATTGCAGTTTTTAGTTCGGCATTATTATCAGGTTGAGTCAGACCTTGATGAGGAGCCTTTGGAGGGCTTGGCTAGGCACATTAATAGTAAAATTGCCTACACGGCAGCTTTATCAGGTGTTGATAATTATATAGCCCCTTTTGCTACGAATGGCTTTTGCCGTTTAGTTATGAATTCGGATAGAATTCCGTTATCTGAAGGGAATTCCCGCGAAGATTTAGTTTGGTTCTTAAACGTAATTTCTTTAAATAGCATAGAAAGCATCCGCCTGGATGGTGAAGGGGCCTGCAGAGAGCTCATCCCTATTTTGGAGGAACTGGCGGAATAAATAGGTGTGGACACCCGTTTATTGAGACGAAATCCAAGCGTTTAGATCATCCTCATGCCTTCCCTCCATCAACCGTCATTCCAGCTAAGGCTGAATGAGTTCGGACATCCCCTCGCCCCGTTTTACGGGGAGAGGGTGGCGCGAAGCGCCGGGTGAGGGGCGTTTCAGGATTGAGCTCTGACATCAAAACCCCTCATCCCCCTTTGGGGACCTTCTCCCCATTTAATGGGGCGAAGGGGTTTTACGCTCCTCCTGATTAATCCAGACAAACCAGCCCCGTCTCTTAAAGGGGAAGGAGGGTGTCGGTCAGCCTCTTACCCAAAGGGTTCGCAAGCCGCTAAAATGCAATATCTGCGTCGCAGGCGTATAGCAGGCTTGTGAGGCGGGTCCGCTCTGGTTAGTTTGCCCCCGTCTTTCATAGTACAGGTTTGTTGGCACGGAATGTCCGATCCTACACGTACCTATCTTGAGTTCGAACGGCCTCTGGCGGAGCTGGAAGCTAAAATCGAAGAGCTGGAAAAGCTGGCTGCGGGTTCAGGCGGAGATGCGCCTGATGTTGCCGAAGAAACAGCCAAATTGCGCCTGAAGGCCAATGATCAGCTGGCGTCTCTTTATGGTAAGCTGGACCCCTGGCGTAAAACCCAGGTGGCGCGCCATCCCGAGCGTCCGCATTTTCACAGCTATCGTGACGGGCTGATTGAGGATTTCGAAAAACTGTGCGGGGATCGCCGGTTTTCTGAAGATGCCGCGATTGTTGGTGGGCTGGGCCGTTTCCGGGGGCGCTCCGTCGTCATTATCGGTCACGAAAAGGGCCGCGATACAGAATCGCGCCTGCACCATAATTTCGGCATGGCGCGGCCTGAGGGCTATCGCAAGGCGATCCGCCTGATGGATATGGCGGAAAAGTTTGGCCTGCCGGTTCTCACCTTTGTTGATACCGCGGGCGCATATCCCGGCCTGGGGGCTGAAGAACGCGGCCAAGCCGAGGCCATTGCCCGGTCAACCGAGCGCTGTTTGTCTCTGGGCGTGCCCTTGATTTGTGTCATCACCGGTGAGGGTGGGTCTGGTGGAGCGGTGGCTCTGGCCAGTGCCAATACGGTTTTGATGCTGGAGCATTCGATCTATTCGGTGATCTCACCGGAGGGCTGTGCCTCCATCCTGTGGAAGGATGCAGCGCGGGCCAAGGATGCGGCTGTGGCGATGAAAATCACAGCTCAGGATCTGATTGATCTGAAGGTGATCGACAAAATTATTCCGGAACCTGTGGGCGGGGCGCATCGTCATCAAGCCTCAACGGTTCAGGCGGTGGGGGATGCCCTTGAAGCCTCTCTGGCCCAGCTGGATGGGTTGTCACCTCAGGATATCAGGGCTCGTCGCCGGGAACGTTTTCTGGCCATTGGCCGGGCTGAAGCCGAGTTGGGTTAGCCTCTAAGTTAAAGCTCAACTTCCATCCAGGGCAGTTTGCGGCCTTTGAAGACGTTTGAGACGCGCATTTCGACGAGCTTTGCTCCCATGTGCAGATAGGCTGTCTGGGCATAGGGATCGGATAACAGGGTCATCACTGTGTGACCCATGCCTTTAAGCTCATCCTTGGCCCAGTCAAACAAAAGGCGTCCGACGCCCTTGCCGACGGCTTCCGGGGCAATAAACAATAAATCCAGCGTGCCGCCCTGTCCCTCGGGTTCGATCTGGCAGACGCCGAGAAGCTGGCCATTCTCGTCTTCGGCCACGCTGGCATGGCCGCGTTCAATGGCCTCTGTTGAGACTTTCAAGAACGGGGCGACGGTCTCCAGAAAGGCCGGATCATAGCCCCACAGGGCTTTGGATTTCAGGCACAACTCTGACAGCTTGTCTTCTTCGCCTGAGCGAGCGGGCCGGATTGTGACCTCGCCCGACATTAGAGCCAATTCATTGATTTCGTAAGCATTGAATGGCCTCTATGCTTTTGTTTTAACGCGTTTTCGAACCGCAAAACCGCGCACACTTTTGCTGAAAACGCTCTATCTGACAGACCCGTGGCAGTGTTTGTATTTCTTGCCTGATCCACACGGACATTCGGAATTGCGTGAGACCCGGCCCCAGGTTTCCGGCTTTTCCGGATTGAGGGCTGTGGGGGCTCTGCGCAGGGTGGGAGCAATACGGGGCGAGACGGGCTTGGAAGCCGGTCCGGCCATTTCATTGCGACCTGTGCGCGGGTCGATATGACTTTCCGTCATATTGGTCGGCGGCTTTGGCGCTTCGGGCGCTTTTTCAAACCGGATCAGCATCAATTGCTTGGTCACTTCACTACGCAGACCATCCATCAGGCGTTCAAATAGGGAGAAAGCCTCAGTCTTGAATTCATTCAAGGGATTGCGCTGGGCATGACCGCGCAAATGGATCGTCCCCTTCAAGCTGTCGAGATTTTGCAAATGCTCGCGCCAGCTATTGTCGATGGCCTGAAGCAGGAATGATTTTTCGATCCGGCGCATCAGTTCGGGGCCACCATTGGCGGCTTTTTCGGCATAGGCGCGATCGACATGATCGGTGAGGCGTTCAAGGATTTCTTCGTCGGCAATGCCTTCTTCCTTGGCCCAATTTTCGATCGGCAGTTCCAGGCCATAGATCTCGAAGACCTGTTGGCGAAGGCCTTCCGTGTCCCATTGATCGGCATAGGCCTTGGGCGGGATATGGCTCAAAACCAGGTCTTCAGCGCTTTGGTGACGCATGTCCTTGATCACATCAGAGACGTCATCGGAGGTCATGAAATCAATACGTTGCTCGAAGATCGCCTTACGCTGATCATTCATCACATCATCGTATTTGAGGACGTTTTTGCGGATATCAAAATTGCGCTGTTCGACCTTTTTCTGGGACGTTTCCAGCGCTTTGGACATCCATGGGTGCTGGATGGCTTCGCCTTCCTTCATGCCCAATGTCTTCATGATGCCATCGAGGCGCTCCGGCGCGAAAATGCGCAGCAGATCATCCTGAACCGAGACAAAGAATTTTGAGCGACCCGGATCTCCTTGACGACCGGTCCGGCCGCGCAGCTGGTTATCGATGCGTCGGCTTTCATGGCGCTCTGTGGCCAGAACATAAAGGCCGCCGGCTTCCAGCGCTTTTTCTTTCTGAACTGCGATCTCAGCCTGAATGGTGCTGGTCTGCAGCTCAATGGCTTTTTCGTCCGGTTCAATGCCCTTGGCTTTTTGCTCTTTGACCCAATTGGTCAATTGCATGTCGAAATTGCCGCCGAGCTGAATATCGGTACCACGACCGGCCATATTGGTGGCGATGGTCACCGAGCCGGGAACACCGGCCTGAGCGACGATACCGGCTTCTTCTTCATGATAGCGGGCATTGAGGACTTGGTGCTCGATGGGAACAAGCTTGAGGATTTCAGTCAGCGTGCGGCGTGGCGGCAGGCCGTCTTTTTCATTTTGTTCCTGCGCCGTGGAATCCTTGGGGTAATACTGGCCCAATTCCTCGCGGAAGACTTTTTTATTGCTCAGGATTTCCGACAGGACTTCTGATTTTTCGATGGAGACGGTACCGACCAGCACAGGCTGGCCGCGTTCCTGACAATCAACGATATCATCAACGATAGCCGCGTATTTCTCGTTCAGTGTCCGGTAAACTTCATCTTCATTGTCGACGCGGGCAATCGGTTTATTGGTTGGAATTTCAACGACTTCAAGCTCGTAAATGGAGTGAAATTCGTCGGCTTCCGTTGAGGCCGTACCGGTCATGCCGGACAGACGTCCATAGAGGCGGAAATAATTCTGGAAGGTCACCGAAGCCAGTGTCTGGTTTTCCGGCTGGATGGTGGTGCCTTCCTTGGCTTCGATGGCCTGGTGCAGGCCGTCAGACAATCGTCTGCCTTGCATCATGCGACCGGTAAATTCGTCGATCAGCATCACATCATCGCCCTTGACGATGTAATCCTTGTCACGCTGGAAAACCTTGTGGGCTTTCAGGGCCTGATTGACGTGATGGACCAGCGAGACATTCTCGATGTCGTAAAGATCACCTTCCTTGAGAAGGTCTTTTTCTTTCAGCAGGCGCTCAATCTCTTCATTGCCCTCTTCGGTGAGGGTGACGGAGCGGGATTTCTCATCAATTTCAAAATCTTCCTCAGCCAGGAGCGGGATGAGCGCATCGATGGTCTTGTAAAAATCCGTGCGATCTTCGGTGCGGCCCGAAATGATCAGAGGCGTGCGGGCTTCATCAATGAGAATGGAATCAACTTCATCGACGAGGGCGTAAGCGTGTCCGCGTTGAACCATTTCCTCGGTGGAGTATTTCATGTTGTCGCGCAAATAATCGAAGCCAAGCTCGTTATTTGTGGCGTAGGTGACATCGCATTTATACGCTGTGCGGCGTTCATCATCGGCCAGGCCGTTGGAAATGACACCGGTGGTCATGCCCAGCTGGGCAAAGACCTTGCCCATCCATTCCGCATCGCGCGTGGCCAGATAATCATTGACCGTAACCACATGGACGCCTTTGCCCGTCAGCGCATTCAAATAGGAGGGCAGGGTGGCGACCAGGGTTTTACCTTCACCGGTTTTCATTTCGGCGATGGAATTGCCATGAAGCACCATGCCGCCCAGCAATTGCACGTCATAGGGTCTTAAACCCAGAGCCCGTTTGGCTGCTTCGCGAACGGCTGCAAAGGCTTCGGGCAGCAAGGCATCAAGTGTCTCACCTTCATCCAGGCGCTTTTTGAACTCAGGTGTTTTGGCTTTTAACGCCTCATCACTGAGCGCCTCAAACTCTGGTTCCATGGCTGTAATTCTATCGATTACAGTGCGCATGCGCTTGAGTTTGCGGTCGTTTGCGGTTCCGAAAATTTTGCGGACTATAGAAAGCATGTGTTTGACTTTGCGTATTACGGGTTTGCCCGCAAACTGCACATGGGTCCGGTTGTCGGGCCGGTACAGAAACGGGCATTGCTTTGAAACGTCAAGCTGACTTAAGGATGGGGGCTAAGGGTGTCAATCAATGCGCGCGGTAATTGCCGGATTTCAAGGACATAAAAAGGTGATCAAAGTGATGATTGAACGGTCGTTTCTGGTGTCGATGATGGTGGGGCTGGTTGTGTCATGTGGTCCCGCACCGCGCACCAGCATTGAAGATACCCGCCCGGATGCCGAGATGATGACACCGGATGAACTTGATCCGGTTCTGGCCAGGGTTGATGGGACCTTGATCCGTCGCTCTGATGTTGAACGCGAAGCACAAGCACAACATCCATCTTCCGGGGCCATGACGCTGCAGCCGGGCAGTGAGGCTTTTTCCGAGATTCTAGAACAATTGATCGATCAGCGATTACTGGCTCTTGAAGCGCGTCGGCGGGGGTTAAACCAGGCCGATGAGGCGCGCCGCCGTCTGGCTTTGGCTGAAGAGCGCATCCTGGGAAATGTTTTGGTTGAAACCGCCTTGGCCGATGCGGTCACCGATGAGACCGTGCGCCGTATCTATGAAGAACAGATCCGTTTGATCCAATTGGGTGAAGAGGTTCGGGCGCGTCATATTCTTGTCGATACCCGGGAAGAGGCCGAGGCTTTGGCGGCGCTTCTTGATGCCGGTGAGGATTTTGCTGAAATGGCGATCCGGGTCAGCCAGGACCATGCCACGCGCCTGGAGGGCGGTGATCTGGGATATTTTTCCAGAGAGGGCATCTTGCCGTCCTTTGGTTCTGTTGCTTTCGCGACGGATGAAGGGGAAATCTCTGCGCCGTTCCAGTCCGAGTTCGGTTGGCACATATTGATCGTTGTGGACCGGCGCCGTCAGCCGCCGCCATCACTGGAATCAATGCGGCCCAATATCGTGCGCTATTATACCTTTGATCAGCTGGAATCCCTGGTTGGGGGATTGCGCGAAGAGGCTGATATAACACGCTATTCATTACCTTCACCCGAGATGGGCGATGAGGACACGGATATCACCCTGGACCCGGCAATGGCAGATGAAGGCCATAATTAAGATGGTTTTAACCCTGTTTTTGCACCGACCCTTAAGGGAGATTTCCTATCATGCCTGATGAAACGGGCTCAAAGCCGGTTGTTCATGTGGCCGCGTGTGCGCTTCTTGATGCCGACCAACGCATCCTGATCGCCAAGCGCCCGGTGGGTAAACCGATGGCGGGTCTTTGGGAATTTCCCGGTGGCAAGATCGAGCCGGGAGAAACACCGGAGCAGGCAGTTGTACGAGAATTGCGCGAAGAATTGGGCGTTGAACCCTGTGAGCGGTGTTTGCACCCGTTCGCCTTTGTCTCGCATGCTTATGAAAGCTTCCACATCGTCATGCCGTTGTTTTTATGCCGGACATGGGATGGCTTTCCGCATCCAAGGGAAGGGCAGGAAATAAAATGGGTGACCAAGGACAAACTCAAATCCTATCCGATGCCCGCAGCCGACATGCCATTGGCCGCCGAGCTGCGCGACCGGCTGTAACCGGCTTTCTGGATCGTTTCTATAAAGATGAGGCAGGCAGTACAGCGGTGGAATATTCGATCATTGCCGTGATTATCTCGATTGCCGCTGTGGGCGCTCTGGCCATTATCGGCCCCACCGTGATGGGCATGTTCGCTGATGCGGCTGCCGGTTTTTAGGGGCAGGTTTTGCCTGTCCTCCTCCATTTATGGGGGAGGTGCCGAGTATGACGAGGCGGAGAGGGTTGTTTGTATTACACCCCCATCGAGCGGCATGCGCCGCCCACTTCCCCCGCCTTGCAGGGGAAGACGAAACCAGGCCGGATCATCCCTTACAGGTCTTGAAAGCATTTTGCCTCAGAGCGTTTGCATCGTGTCAAGGGCGCTTTTTTTAGCGCTCGGCTTGTTCCGAAAACCGGTGCCCAGCCCGGATCAAGTCCGGGCCAAGCTTTTTCGGGCCTCGCTGAGAGCGCCGTTCCGGTTTCACCCTTGACGCGGGCCAACCCTGAGGCATTCTTCCATCAAGACAGTAATGGCTTGGTGTGGGGGTATTTATTGGTGCATGATCCTGATTGTTTTTGATTTGCGTAGGGTTTGATGATGTTTTCATTTTCACTTTCATTCGTAATTGCAACTTTAGGGTTGGGCGGAATTGAGCAATCCAGAGTGTGCTACATGATAAGTGAGGTCTCTATTGAGCGGAATAATGCGGAAATGAATGCGGAGGTGACGCAACAAGCTCAAACGCAATATATATTAGAGCGCGACCCATTAGGTGACTGGTCGGTTTGGTCCGAAAACGGTGAAAAGTTATACGATTGCACTCCAGCAGTTCTTGAAGTTGGAGACGAGTCCGTGATGCAATACCGAACTGAGGTAGAAACATATCTCGTTTGTAATGGTGCCGGGCAAATGTATATTAACCTAGAAACTAGCGCGGCAATTGAAGTGGAAATACACGAATTTATTGGCTCGTTTTCGAACTCTTTTAATCCAGCCAAGATGAGAGCTGGCTGGTGTGTAGAGGTGCACGACTAATAAAAGGGTCATGGCTTGTTTGCCGCTGCCGGGTTTTAACCCCCAGCCTTTTCTCCAAGCGATTGTTCTTTGACGCCCAGTGCATCGGCGAGGCTGGCTTTGGCTGATCCGGGTCGTTTGGGCTTGGGCTGGTCTGGATGGGGTGCCCAGCCTGCGGCATGAATAATCTCGAATGTAGCGCGAATGCGTCCGTCCGGATCGGCAAAGCGCTGCGCATAGATTTCAGCGGTGCGCAGGAATAAAGAGCGTGTGGCCGGTGTGCGCGGGCGATCTGCCAAGACGCTGGTTTCGCCCATGCCGCGCAAATCCTTCATCAGAGCAAAGGCGTTGTCATAACGCACGGTGACCCGGTCGATATCAGCCACAGGCAAGGCAAAGCCTGCGCGTTGCAGCAAGGCCGCCAGATCGAAGGTGCTGGCATAGGGGGAGACGCGGGCATTGGCCCCACCGGTTAGCTCGCTTTCCGCGGCGAGCAGGCATTGGCGCAATTCGGTCAGGGTGGAGCCTCCTAGGAAGGCTCCCGCGAAGAAGCCGTCCGGTTTCAAGGCCCGGTTAATCTGGACCAGCACACCGGGAAGATCATTGGCCCAGTGCAGGCCAAGCGGGGCGAGGATCAGATCGAGGCTTTCATCAGCAAAGGGCAGGCGCTCTTCGTCACAGGCAAGGGCGATGCCGCCCAGACGCGAAGCCAGCCGGGGCGACAGATCGCTTTGACAGAGCCAGTCGATCTTGGCTTGGGCGTCGCGGTTTTTCAGCGTTTCTTGCAAGCCGGGACCGCCGCCGAGAATGGCGGCCCGGTCGAAATCGCGGGTCACTGTTTCGATGCGATCACAGATATCGTCAAAACAGCGTTGCACCAAAAAGTCGTATTTGTGTAGAGTGCTCGCAGACCGGTCGCGACGGTGTCGCAGCAGATCACGGTCAAATATTTGCGGTGGCAAGGTCGCGCTCATGGCGCGGATATGCCCGGTCTGGTCAAGCGATGGAAGAGGGGTGTCCATGAAAACGGGTGTTATGGAGACATTGAAGACCCGTTTGCTGGACAGTTTATGGCCCCCGGCTTGTCCGGTTTCTGGTGTTGCTGTTGATGTTTGCGGGCATTTGTCGGCCTCCGTCTGGAAACGGCTGGATTTTCTCGATGCGCCGTGGTGCGCCATTTGTGGCTTGCCTTTTCCCTATCCGGCGGGCTCGGGCGTGGGAGCCGGCACGTTGTGTGGGCCCTGTATCGCCAAACCACCAAAATTTGATCAGGCGCGTTCGCCGCTGGCTTATGATGATGCGTCCCGGCCTCTGGTTCTGGGTTTCAAAAACGGCGGACGCCGCGAGATGTTGGCTCAATACGCACGCTGGATGGCCCGCGCCGGGCGGGAGGCATTACAGGAGGCTGACATCATCCTGCCTGTGCCCCTGCATTGGCGGCGTCTGTTTGTCCGCCGTTATAATCAGTCAACGCTTTTGGGTCTGGCCTTGGCTAAAGAAACAGGCCTTGATTTCAGGGCAGATATCTTATTACGCAAGCGAGCGACACCGTCCCAGGCGGGACGAAGCGTCAAGGCCAGACGCCGCAATATGGCTGGTGCGTTTACCATTGCAGCCGGAAAAAGCGTGGCAGGGAAATGCTTTGTGCTGGTCGATGACGTTTTCACCACCGGCGCGACGGTGTCGGCTTGTGCGCGTGTATTGAAAGCAGCGGGCGCTGAAAAAGTGCATGTGATGACGCTTTGCCGTGTTGTACGCGCCAGCGATCCGACTATGTAAAGGTCAAAGGAGTTCTTCATGGCCGATGTGACCATATATACGCGCCCGATGTGCGGCTTTTGTGTGAGAGCTGTCGCCCTTCTGAAAAAGAAAGGCGTCAAATTCACCGAGATTGATGCTGGCTGGGATCGCGACAAGAAAAAAGAGATGATCCAGCGTGCAGGCGGGGCGTCGACCTTCCCTCAGATTTTTGTTGGTGATGTCCATGTTGGCGGGTGTGACGAGCTGTTGGGTATGGAACAGGCCGGCAAGTTGGACGGTTTGTTGGCGATGGAATGAGCCGACTGGATGTTGCTCTTGTCCAGATGCGTTCGGGAATTGATCCGAAGGCCAATCTTGAAGACGCGATCCAGTTGATCCGCGAGGCGGCAGCGACCGGGGCCCGATTTGTGGCCACACCGGAAACCACGCATCTGGTGCAAAAAGATGCGACACAAGCCTTTGCGATGATGCGAACAGAGGCGGATGATCCAGCGATACCGGCCTTTTCAAATCTGGCAAAAGAGCTGGGTATCACGCTTTTGATTGGCTCTTTGGCGATCAAGCTTGAGGCGCGCCGAGCCGCCAATCGGTCTTTCCTGTTTGGCCCGGATGGAGCGCTCATAGCCCGCTATGACAAGGCGCATATGTTTGATGTCGGGCTGGGGCAGGGTGAAAGCTATCGCGAGTCCGAACATTACAAGCCGGGTGAGTGTCTGGTGATGGCGGATATCGACGGGGCCAAGCTGGGCCTGTCGATCTGCTATGACCTAAGGTTTGCCGATCAATACAGGGCGCTTGCCAAGGCCGGTGCGCAAATCCTGACAGTGCCCGCCGCTTTCACCCGGACAACAGGCCGGGCGCATTGGGAGGTCTTGCTGAGAGCGCGGGCGATTGAAACCGGTTCTTATGTGATGGCTCCGGCGCAAGGTGGTTTGCATGAGGATGGGCGGCGCACTTGGGGGCGCTCGATGATTGTCGGGCCCTGGGGTGATATTGTGGCCCAGCTTGACCATGACGATCCGGCGATCTTGACGGCCACGCTGGATATGGCAAAGGTGGATGATGCCCGTCGCCGTATACCGGCGCTTCTTCATGACCGGGAATTGACAGGGCCACAGCTCGGATAATGTGATGATCAAATACGCGCTTAAATGTGAACATAACCACGAATTTGAAGGCTGGTTTTCCGATTCTGCTTCCTATGAGAATCAAGCCGAACGCGGCCTGGTTGAATGCCCCAATTGTGGCTCCAGCAATATCAGCAAGGCCTTGATGGCTCCGGCGGTTTCCACGGCCCGAAAGCGCGAAGCGACGCCGCAAAGCCAGATGGAAAAAATAGCGGGCAAGGTGCGCGCGCATATCCGTGACAATTATGATTATGTCGGTAATGATTTCGCCTCAGAAGCGCGGGCCATGCACGACGGCGACAAGCCCGAACGCCTGATCTATGGCGAGGCCTCCGCCAAAGAAAGCAAGAAGCTGGTGGATGAAGGTGTGCCGGTGTCATCCCTGCCAGATGAGCTGGCTCCTGTGCCCCCGAAGAAGCTGAATTAGGGTGTTGCGTTCAATTTTGTGTTGTTAAAATTCATATGTAATCATAGATTGGTGCGCTCTTGTTTTTACGAGGGCTTCTATGGGTATTTCAACAGAACATTGGCCTAGATTGAGCCGGAGCGCACGATTGGAGGGTGGGATAGAAGCTCTTTGTGCCGCCGGTAGCCCGCGGGTTGATCTGATGCTTGGTCAAAATCAACCAAGTGCATTCTTTGAAATTTCAGAATACGCCCATTTTTTTGGATCCTTTGATGCTGCTGGTTTAAGGATGATAGGCGTTGAATTTGTTGATAGTTTAGATGAACTCAATGGGACATATCCGCCAACTTGGCGTGCTTGGGGGCAAAAAGAAGGCTGGATTGCGTGGGAAGCGCGGCAAAATGCTAGTAGTGCAGCACATAATCTTCTAGATGCTGACTTGATGAATGAGAGGGACATTTGTTTGCGTGTCGCCGATCAATTGAGAATTTCAGAATATAGACTAGCGAATTTGTGGCGAGCATATGCAAAAGTGTTGCGATCTGTCCGAGTTAAAAATTCGGAGGAAATAGGGTGTCAGTTTTCCAATGGTTGGCTAGATTTAGTTGCTTTGGAAGTTCATAGCCTTTTCCACGATTTGGGGTCCCTTCGTGATTACATCGTTGAGCTTATTTCTGTAGGAGTTCTTCATCATCAGTTCTCAGGGCGTTGGAGGTCTGCTGGTAAATTTGTGGAGAAGTACAAGCAGTTTCAAGGTTCTTCAGAATTGGCTGACGAATTATTCCATGAATGCACAGTTGATGATTTGGGCTCTCTAAAGCAGCTTGGGGATTATAGAGATTTGATTACTCACAGCGCTCCAATCCAATGCTCTGATAGCCTATTTAATGCACACCTCATTGAGATTGAGGCGTTTGGTGCGTCCTTGCCAGCAATCAATGTGTATCTTCCTCAGGAAGTCGTAGAAATTCGAAGGCGAAGAGCGAAGGGGCTGTTTCCGCGTTCAAAAGCAGAATGGGGCGAAGAGTTAAAAGCTAATTGGGGTTCGAAGGGGGCACGTGAATACGATTGTTTAAGATACGCACATACTATTTCAATGAAAATGGCAAAAATAGTTGATCGAGCGATTGACCAAGCTGGGTATGACGTATCAATATCTGTGATTCGAGATTCTGATCTAGCAGGCCCTATCAAAGTAAAAACTTATCAAAGAATATAATCCTACCCCGCCTTTGTGGCGACCAACATATAGTTCACATCGGTGTCTGCGCTTAAGCTCCATTGGTCATTGAGTGGGTTATAGCTGACGCCGACAGGCTCTTCAGGGCGCAACTCACCTTCAATCAGGGCATTGCGGATTTCGTTGGGCCGGACCAGCTTGTGGAAGCGGTGCGTCCCGCGTGGCAGCCATCCCATTACCCATTCTGCGCCGACTATGGCTAGGGCAAAGGCCTTGGAGGTTCGGTTGATCGTGGCGCAGATCATCACGCCGCCGGGTCGGACTAGTTGGGCGCAATCCATCAGGAAGGTGTGCGGATTGGCGACATGTTCCATCACTTCCAGATTGAGCACGACATCAAATTGCGGCTCACCCGCTTCGAGTAATTGTTCGGCGACACCGTGGCGATAATCAATGTCGAGGCCCTGTTCCTCTGCATGAACAGAGGCGGTTTTGATATTGGCCTCGGCGGCATCAACACCGGTGATTTGAGCGCCGAGACGGGCCATGGGCTCAGAGGCTAGCCCGCCGCCACAGCCAATGTCGAGAATGCGCAGGCCTTCAAACGGTTTGTCACCGGACAGGCCAAAATGATCGCAGATCGTATCGCGGATAAAGGCGAGGCGCACCGGGTTGAATTTGTGCAAGGGCTTGAATTTGGAATCCGGGTCCCACCATTCTGCGGCGATGCGGGAAAACTTTTCGACCTCTTCCGGGTCAATGGAGGGGCGGGAAAGTGTTTCGGGAGCGGCAGAACCAGCCATGAAAAATTCTCCTGATGCGCGAAAGGGCGCGGTGTTGCGTTCAAGCGTTGCGTCACACGTCTTGCCCGTTTAGGAAACCGGCGAAACAAGGTTTGCACATGTGCCATAATATGGCCTCACCGGCACGGCTTATCGAGTCGGGTGCGACAATAAGAGCAGTCGCGGGTTTTTATGCCCGGTAATTTGTGTCAGGTCAGGGCTTGAGTGCAGGCAAGCTCGTGTTTTTGAGGGACTTTGGGGATGACACGTGTCGTCGCAAAATTCGGGGGAACATCGGTCGGCTCGATTGAGCGTATCCGGCATGCCGCTGCATTGGTGGCTGATGCGGTCAGCAAGGGGGAAGTCCTCGCTGTTGTGGTTTCGGCCATGGCCGGTGAAACCGACCGCCTGTTGGGCCTTGCCGGAGAATTCGGGGCAGGGCTTGGCGATGAAGAAACCGATGTGGCTTTGGCCGCTGGTGAACAAGTCTCAGCCTCATTAATGGCCTTGGCCTTGCGCGAAAAGGGCTTGAAAGCACGTTCTTTTCTGGGCTGGCAGGCGGCGATCTTTACCGATGGCTTGCCAGGCGCTGCGCGCATTGCCGGCATGGATGCAAGTGCCTTTGAAGCAGAAATGGATGCCGGTGTGATCCCGGTTCTGGCCGGATATCAGGGTGTTGCTGATGATGGTCGCCTGCGCACGTTGGGGCGGGGCGGCACCGATTTGACGGCGGCAGCATTGGCGGCGGCGCTGGATGCGCGTTGTGACATCTACACCGATGTTGATGGTGTCTTCACGACGGATCCACGGATTGAACCCGCGGCCAGACGCCTTGATGCGATCAGCCATGATGAAATGTTGGAACTGGCCGCCCAGGGTGCAAAGGTTTTGCAGCCACGATCGGTCGAGTTTGCCAAATCGCGCAATGTGGCGATGCGGGTGTTGTCCAGTTTTAAGGCTGCGGGTGAAAGTCGCGGCACATCAGTGGTCAGTGAGCACGATATTGCCGAGCGCCGGATTGTGTCCGGTGTCGCCTATGCAAGGGATCAGGCCAGGCTGGCCATTTTGGGCGCATCGGATGGGTCAGACATGGCCCAAAATGCCTTTGCGGCTCTGGCGGATGCCGAGATTGGTGTCGACATGATCGTCCAGACCCGGTCGCGAACACCGGGCCATGTCAATCTGGAATTTTCAATTGCCTATCGGGATTTGGAAAAAGCAAAAAGCGCTTTGCAGGCAAGCCTTCCTGATGCCGAGCTGACGTCTGAAACCGGGCTGGCGAAAGTCTCTGTGGTGGGGGCGGGGTTGCGTCAAAGAGCGGATGTGGCGCGGTCATTATTCGGTGTGCTGGGGACGAGTGGAATCACCGTAAAGGTTCTTGCGACCTCGGAAATCAAGATTTCCGCATTGATCGATAATGAGGCTGTAGAGCGCGCTGTGCGGGCTTTGCATGCAGCCTATGGACTGGATCAGGATTGACTATTTTGACGACAAATACGCCCATACCCCGCGATCCGCGCCGGTTGCTGTCGCGCATGCGCCAGCTTATGGCGGTGCAGGAAAACGCCCAGGAACGTCTGGACCATCTGACCGATCTGATCGCGGAGGAAGCGGGTTGGGATGTGTCCTCGATCTATCTGGAGCGGCGCTCGGGCGCGTTGGAGCTGTGTGCCACACACGGCTTGAAGGAAAGCTCTGTCCACAAGGTCCGCCTGAAGCCTGATGAGGGACTGGTGGGTCTGGTCGCCCGTCAGGCGCGCCCACTGGCCGTGTCAGACGCGCAAGCGCATCCCGCCTTTGCCCTGAAACCGGAAACCGGGGAAGAAACCTTCAAGACCTTTGTCGGCGTGCCGATCCTGCGTGGCGGCCGCCTGGTGGGTGTGCTGACGGCCCAGTCTTCAGATGATCGCGACATTCTGGAAGAGGAAATCGAGACCCTTCAAACCGTCGCCATGGTGCTGGCCGAGATCGTGGCGTCCGGTGATGTGATTGAACCGGAAGAATTATCCGATCTTGGGGTCCGTCAATCCAAACCGGAGCGCTTTCAGGGCGGTGCCTATTCGGGCGGCGTGGCGATGGGTGTGGCCGTATTGTTTGAGCCGCATGTGGGCTCTGAGCATCTGATTGCTGAAGATGTGGACGCAGAAGAAAAGCGTCTGGAGACCGCGATCGAGGCGATGCGGGCCTCGGTGGATGACATGCTGGAAAGTGGGCGTGTGCCCTTTGGGGGGCCAACGCGCGATGTGCTTCAGGCCTATCGGATGTTTGCCAATGACCAAGGCTGGCTGGAGCGCTTGCGCGAGGCGGTCAAGCTGGGTCTGACGGCCGATGCTGCCGTTGAGCGGGTCCGAAATGAAAATCGTGCTCGCTTGATGAAAGCGCCTGATCCGATTTTTCGTGAACGCCTGCATGATCTGGAAGATCTGGCCAATCGGTTATTGCGCCATCTGGAAGGCGAAACCGCGCTGGTGACCGATTTGCCGGACAATGCCATCCTGATTGCCCGAAATATCGGTCCGGCTGAATTGCTTGATTTTGACCGGGACAAAATCAGGGGCATTGCTCTTGAAGAAGGCTCTGCTTCTTCGCACGCGACCATTGTGGCCAAAGCCATGGGCATTCCCCTGGTGGGGCGTCTTGAGGGGGCGCTGGACAGTCTGGAAGAAGGCGATAGCGTTATTCTGGACGGTGAATTTGGCCTGCTTCATATCCGACCGGCTGATGATGTGGTTGAGACCTACGAAGAGCGCATTCTGGCTCTGTCCAAACGCCAGCAAGCCTATGCCGAGTTGAAGGGCCCGACAGTGTCACGGGATGGTCATCGCATCTCGCTTCAGCTGAATGCGGGTCTTTTGATTGAAATGACCCAGCTGGATGAGACCGGGGCAGATGCGGTGGGTCTGTTCCGCACAGAGTTTCAGTTCATGGTGGCCGATAATTTGCCCCGTCTGGATGAACAGGCCCAGGTGTATAAATCGGTGCTGGATGCTGCTGGCGACAAGCCGGTGATCTTCAGAACGCTGGATTTGGGCGGTGACAAGGTGGCTCCGTTTGCTCCGTCTACAATTGAACCCAATCCGGCGCTGGGCTGGCGGGCCATCCGCATGGGGCTGGATCGACCGGGTCTGCTTCGCTATCAGCTGCGCGCCCTTATCCAGGCGTCGGCCGGGCAAACCCTCAGCGTGATGTTTCCGATGATTTCCACCCCGTGGGAGATGCGGGCGGCGCGCGAGATGTTTGAACGCGAGCTGGAGACCGCTGAACGGCGCGGCAAGGCGATGCCGTCGAAGGTGCGGATCGGGCTGATGCTGGAAACACCGGGCATGGCCTGGGCTGTAGAGCATGTTCTTGATGCTGTCGATTTTGTCGCGGTTGGGGCCAATGATCTGATGCAGTATTTTTATGCGGCAGACCGGCAAAATTCACGTGTCTCGGATCGATACGATGTATTGAGCCCACCAGCCCTTAGCTTGTTCAAGCAAATCCGCGATGCCTGTGCCAAACATGATGTCCCTGTCTCTGTTTGTGGGGAAATTGCCGCCAAACCGCTGGAGGCTGCAGTGCTTGTGGGACTGGGTTATGAGCGCCTTTCCATGTCGGGAAACAATATTGGTCCGATCAAAAAACTGATTTCAGGCCTTGAGGTTAACACGCTTGGCACCTGGCTTGCTGCCAGACTTGATAGTCCGGCAGATAGTCTCAGGCCTTTGCTTTTAGAGGCGGGACGTGATGCCGGATTGCCAATAGAGGCTGTTGATAACCGGCAGAGGGTTTGATCTTATAGGGGTATACGCTAGAATGTTTTCTTCTAGATCGTGTATTGTGTTGGTTCAGATCGCTCAGAGCAAGAAAAGAGCGGCGTAGCGTATGGTGGATCAGTCCATGAGTTCGGGTTTTGTCCCAGTAGACGCTGTGTTTTCCGGTGAAAACGCAGGTTTCATGCAAGTTTCGGCAGGCGAACGCCTGCGGGAAGCGCGTGTCAAAGCCGGACTTACCCTGGATTCTGCTGCCGCCCGTACACGCATCCGCCGCGAATATCTGGAAGCGCTGGAAACCATGGATACGCGTGAGCTTCCGGCCCGGGCCTATGCCATCGGTTATCTGCGCACTTATGCCGGATTTCTTGAGCTGGAGCCGGTTTCGATTGTCGACCAGTTCAAGCGCGAAGTTGATACCGATACGGGCCGTGCCCAACCGACAGCGGCGGCTCAGACCCGCAAGGAAATCAAATTGCCGCGCGGTGTGTTCGGGGCGATTTTCATTCTGGCCAGTGTGGCGTCGATAGCCTGGTGGTATGCAGGCCAGTCGACGGGCGATACCGGTTTTGAAAACTTGCCATCCCCGCCGGATGCTGCCCCGGAATGGGCGCGAGCCGATTTTGACACATCGGCTGAAGCGGCCAGTGTTGATGATATCTGGTCTGAACTTCCCTTGGGGCAAGTGGCCAATCTGTCCAATGTTCTGGTAATGCGGGCTGTGGCCCCAACCTGGTTTGAGGTTCGGGACCGGTCTGGCCGCATATTATTTTCCCGCCAATTGGAAGCTGGTGAATCCTATCGTGCAATGGAAGACGGGCTGACAGTGTCAGCCGCTGATGCCGGTGCGATCCAGCTGGAAAGGGATGGCGAAAATGTCGGTCCTTTGGGTGAGACAGGCCTTGCCGTTGAAAATCTGCCGGTCTTGGCTGAAACCGACGTTGAAACGCTGCCACAATAAGCTCTCATTCCTGCTCGCAAGCGATCGACATTGTCGCTATATCCGAGATGAGAAATATGTCTCGTTGAGGAATTTTTATGTCTGATCCGGCTTCAAGCAAAGACCCGCGCAGCGTCCGCCCTTGGCGGATGATCGAGCGGCGCAAAAGTCGCAAGATCAAGATCGGTGGGCTGGAAGTAGGCGGTGATGCCCCGATCAGCGTGCAGACGATGACCAATACGCTGACCTCTGATGCAGCCGCGACGATTGACCAGATCCGGCGCTGTGAAGAAGCGGGTGCGGATTTGATCCGGGTTTCGTGTCCCGATGAAGCCTCGACGGCGGCTTTGAAAGCCATCGTCAAAGCGGCCAAAGTGCCGTTGATTGCCGACATTCATTTTCACTATAAACGCGCGATTGAGGCTGCTGAAGCCGGGGCGGCGTGTTTGCGGATCAATCCGGGCAATATCGGCTCGATGGACCGGGTCAAAGAGGTGGTTTCGGCGGCGCGTGATCATGGCTGTGCCATTCGCATCGGGGTCAATGCCGGTTCTTTGGAAAAGCACCTATTGGAGCAATTTGGTGAGCCATGCCCGGAAGCGATGGTGCAAAGCGCGCTGGAACATGCCCGTATTCTCGATGATCTGGATTTTTCCAATTATAAAATCTCGGTCAAGGCGTCCGATGCCTTCCTCACTGTGGCGGCGTATCAGGCTCTGTCAGAAGCGACCGATGCGCCCTTGCATCTGGGCGTCACCGAAGCGGGCGGTACGCGTATCGGCACGGTGAAATCCTCCATCGGTATTGGCTCGATGTTGTGGGCGGGGATTGGCGACACTATTCGTGTTTCCTTGTCGGCCGAGCCGGAAGAAGAAGTGAAGGTCGGCTTTGATATTCTCAAATCACTGGGGCTTCGTACGCGCGGCGTTAATATCATTGCCTGTCCGTCTTGCGCGCGTCAGGGCTTTGATGTCATCCGCACGGTTGAAGCGCTGGAAGCGCGCCTGGCGCATATCTCGGAGCCGATTTCACTGTCGATCATTGGCTGTGTGGTCAACGGGCCGGGGGAAGCCTTGATGACTGATCTCGGCTTTACCGGCGGCGGGGCTGGTCGCGGCAAGATGTATGTCTCCGGCAAGGCCGATCATAATGTAACCAATGAAGAGATGATTGATCACATTGTCGAGCTGGTTGAGGCGCGGGCTGCCTTGCTGATCGCTGAGCGGGAAGAGACGGCGGCTGTGGGATGAGGGATGGTGTCGTACAATCAACGCGAAAATATTTTTAGGTGGTTTAGCGCATTGCTTCCCGCCGTTCTGATGTTTCTTGTCGCTTGCTCAAGTGACATCGAAGCTCAATTGAGCCCTGAAGAGATGGAGCTTCGTTTTGAAGAGGGAGCGTCTTTTTACAGGAGCGGAGCTTACCAAGCGGCATACACAATTTGGACGCCTTTGGCGGAGCAGGGGTATGCTGAGGCGCAATATCATGTTGGGATTTTAATCTTTGATGGTTCTATCGAAGGCGAAGAGCCTGAAACGGGTATCAGTTGGATTTCCCGCGCGGCAGAACAAAACTACCCTAGGGCACTATATTCGATAGGCGCATTGTACGATAACGGCTATTATTTTGAAAAAGATCAAGAAAAAGCAAGGGCATATTTCCGAAGGGCCGCGAGGAATGGAATATTCGCGGCCATGTTTGCGCTAGGTTGGGTTTTTGAGCACGGTCAGGGCGTTTCCCAAAACGATATCACAGCATACATGTGGTACCATCTGGCTATTCCCGGGGAAGGACAGCTCGTCCTCGGTCGGATAGCGATGCTGGAGGAAAGGATGGCACCGAGACAGATTGAGATGGCCTTGGAATTTGCTGAGCAATGCGCTTCATCTGACTATCAGGATTGTCCCTTCGAGTGAAATTTTTAGCGAGAAACCAGAGGAGTGGCAGCAATACATATGCCTTCTGCCTCTCATGACTTGAAAGTGTTTTGCCTCAGCTTATTTGCACCGCGTCAAGGGCGCGAAGCGCCGCCCCGGTTTCACCCTTGACGCGGGCAAAAGCTGAGGTCCCATTCCATCAAGACATTCAGGGCGCATTGAGCATATAAGTACCACCATGTCATCCCGGATGGATGCCCGGTTTCAGACCGGGCGAAAGTCCGGGGTCCAGCCATCAAAAAAACTCTGGGTCCCCGCTCTGCGACCTGCCTTCGCAGGTCATCCGGCGGGGATGACATGATAGATGAAATGAAAAATTTCTGGCTTTCGCCAATACAATAACCAAGTCCTGATTTATGCGTCATCAAGGGGGTTTCAAGTGCGGTCTGATTGGCCATGATGCTCTTTGAGATTCAACATCAGTTTCGAAGGCGAGCCAGACCATCATGATCACTGTTTATGGATTGAAGAATTGCGATACCTGCAAGAAGGTCCTCAAGGCCGTGGCCGGGCAAAATTTGGCGCACGTCTTTGTCGATATTCGAGCCGAGGCTGATTTGTCGGCCAAAGTGCCTGGATGGCTGAACGCTGCGGGCAGCAAGTTCTTGCTCAATACCCGCTCGACGACATGGCGCAACTTATCTGACGATGACAAGGCGCAGGCAGAGACGGCCCCGGCCAGTTTGTTGATTGCCAACCCGACCTTGATCAAGCGCCCGGTGATCGAGATGGGGGATGATATCCATGTCGGCTGGACGACCTCCGTTCAAGGCGATGTTCTTGGGGCCTCGGCATGAGCGCTGATGATCTGAAAGCGCGTTGCGATATTGATCTGAGTTTTCCCTTCCACAAAACCGAGACACCGGCAGACAAGCTTCGCGCCCTGGCCGATTATATGGAGGCTGAAGGGCACAAGGCCGAGATTTATCTGGGCGGGGATCAGACCAAGGCGCTGGAAGATAAGGTGGCTGACTTGCTTGGCAAGCCGGCGGCGATGTGGTGCCCGACCGGAACCATGGCCCAGGGAATAGCCGCCAAACTTTATGCGCGGGACCGAGGCATCAATCGGATTTTGCTACACCCGTCCTCGCATCTCGAACTGCACGAGGAAAAAGGCTATCGCCATGTTCACGGCCTAGAGGCGCAGCTGATTGGTGCGCTGGAGCGGACTTTGGTCGCGGATGATCTGGTGGAGGGCGCGGCGTGTGCCTTTGTCGAGCTTCCCCAGCGACATAATGGCGGCGCTTTGCCGGATTGGGACGCGCTGGAAGCGATCAAGGCGCGGGCCAAAAAACTGGGTATGCCGCTGCATATGGATGGGGCGCGGTTGTGGTCGACACGCAGCTTTTATGGCGGGCGACCCTATAGCGAGATCGCTGACGGATTTTCATCGGTATATGTTTCCTTTTACAAGGATATAGGGGCTTTGGGCGGGGCTGTTTTAGCCGGTGATGAAGCCTTTATTGAAGAAGCGCGCAATTTGATGGCGGGGATGGGCGGACGCCTGGTTTCCCCCTGGCCTATTGTTTCTGACAGCTTGCGTCTGCTCGATAAACGATTGCATCAAATGCCGGATTTCATCGCGCGGGCAAAACAGCTGGCTGTGGCGCTAAATGATGTGGACGGGGTGGTGATTTCGCCAAACCCGCCGCAGGTCAATTTGATGCATCTTCGCTTTGATTGTGATGCTAAAACTTTCACACGGGCCAGAGATATTGCGGCGAGAAAAACAGGGGTTTGGCTGGCCAAAGGCGTGTGGTCTCTGGAGGGTGACCATGTCAGTTCGATGGAGCTGACCGTGGGCGAGCGCTTGCTGGATTATTCTGATCAAAAAATTGTCGATGCCGTGAGCGAAGTGGTCCGGGCGATAGATGCGCAGAGCTGATTTTCTTCCAAGCTTTCAACAATGCGGACAATTTTAGTCTTTATTGCCTCAAGTTTTCAGCAAATTCGATAGTTTTGTAGAGCGACCTCTTAAAGCCTGACTGATATTCACATCGTCTACAGGAGGCGTGGATGTCACCCAACATTCGTCAGACAGTTCGAACAGATCTGAGAGATATCATCAAAGGGGGAGCGACTTCCCGAATCCTTGATTTATACTCCATTGCTCAAAAATACCGTGGAACAGATACTTATGAATGGGGTCCGTTCTTTCTGACGCCGCGCCTCAATCGCAGTTTTGTGGTCAAACATACCGTTCGCTCTCATGAAGCCTCCTGGTTCATGAGCAACCGGCCTATCGTTACAAAAGTTATCATGCCTATTGATGAAGATAATCTTC